>ERZ773193.929-NODE-929-length-41080-cov-5.530774_pt1 | contig 41080 bp, 39 predicted proteins | sample MGYA00511110_ERZ773193 | MGnify/ENA primary metagenome ERZ773193 (study PRJEB29015, sample SAMEA2737784) | human gut metagenome | biome: human gut; feature: human-associated habitat; material: faeces | place: China | collected 2012 ... | reverse complement strand
AAAATCATGCTGCAAAATTTGATTTTGCAATTCTGAAAGCAGCTTGGCGAAAAAGCCCCGGAGGGACTTTTTTTGACAAGCCGGTCCCAGCTTTGCGATTTTGATGGTGCAGAAAATAGAGAGGATAGCGGGAAAATGATGGCCGTGGTATAACATTCTTGGATAATATGCCTGATAAACTGTAATTTGTTATTTACTTTTTGTGCTGCGCGTTATATACTAAAAACGGCAGATGGCGGAGTGAGGACACGGCGCTGTCTGACTGAATTTCGGAGGGAACGATCATGAAAAAGAGACTGCTTGCGCTCCTGCTGTGTGCCGTAATGGCCTGTGCGCTTCTTGTTCCGGCATTCCCCACTGCCGCCGCTGCGGAGGTGACAGAAACTGACCAGGAGATCCGTCTTTCGTGTACGGATACATGTGTAGCCGTGATCAACAAGGAAACCGGCGCTTTGACCTTTGAAGGCGATGGAGATATGGTCCAAGGTTACGACATGAAGGTCCGCTTTTCCGATTACAGCGATTATATTCGAAAGGTGACCCTGAAAGCTGGTATGTTTGAAATCCCAAGCGGAGCATTTGAAAACTGTACCCGGCTCGAAAGTGTAAATCTGTTTTCGGCCTCAGCTATTTATGAGAATGCATTCAAAAACTGCTCAAGCCTGAAAGATATCAAAATCACGGGTAATGTAAATTATATTTCCGGAAGTGCTTTTGCAGGATGTATAAGTCTTACAAAATTTGATCTGAGTAAATATAACACTTTTTATAAGATCGATGAGGCAGGGGCCCTATATCGGGATACCAAGCTTATTCGGTACCCTGCGGGCAGAACCGGAAGCTATGAAGTCCGTGCTATGACGAGAGAAATCGGTGAGGGAGCGTTTGAAGGCTCCTTAGTCCACGATGTTGCACTGCCTGACTCTCTTTACAGAATCGATGAGAGAGCATTTGCGGATTGCCCCAATCTGACCGGGCTTACCATTCCAAAATCTACGGTGAACATTGAAAGGTGCATCAGCTTGGGCAGCCCTAATTTCCGCGGGTTTCAGGTGGAGCCGAATAATCGTTTTTATTCTACGGATTCCTATGGCGGGTTATACACGACAAAGAATTTATCCGGAAACCTGGAGTTTAAAGAGTGCCCGGGGGGCTTCCGCGGGAAGTATGTCCTGCAGGATGGAACGCGGATTGTAAACGGATTTCATGAACATGACGGTGTGACGGAAATCTGGATGCCGGACAGCGTATTAGAAGTTTACTATTCTGACGGCTGCAAGAATCTTAGCAAAGTCAGACTATCTAAGAACTTATTAACAATAGATTCTTCCGCTTTTAGAGACTGTGCCGCACTGCGTGAGATCGTGTTTCCGGAGAGCGTTAAAACAATCGGTGAGCGCGCCTTTTCTGGCTGTATTTCACTCAAGCACGTCTATTTTATGGGAGACTTGCCTGAAATCGGCTGGCTTAGCTTCGCTGACAGCAATGCAATAAGTGACTTTGCTGCGATTCCCGGCATGGTGTTTTATTACCGGGAAGGAACCTCCGGATGGGGACCGACAGTTTTTGATCAAACTTTAAGCTACCCCACAGCGGTTTGGACAACAGCCCCCTATACGGATGCCAGCCCGGACAGCTGGTATGCCTCGGCCGTGCGGTATACTTACGACAATGGTCTTATGAACGGCACAGGCGAATACAGCTTTGAGCCGGAGAGCAGCATGACCCGCGCGATGCTTGTGACGGTCCTCTGGCGCTATGCCGGACAGCCGCAGGCTGCTGCCAACCCCTTTACGGATGTTCCGGGCGGCGAGTGGTACACGCAGGCTGTCGCATGGGCAGCGGAGAACGGCGTGGTCAACGGCATCGGCGGCGGTAAGTTTGATCCGAATGGCCGCGTAACCCGAGAGCAGGCAGCGGCGATCCTGTTCCGCTATGCGCAGAAGGTTGGCGCTGCGTCCGCGGAGCGTGCTGATCTGTCCGGCTTCCCGGATGCGAACGCCGTGTCGGATTATGCCAGCGATGCCATGCGCTGGGTTGTGGCGGAGGGCATCATCGGCGGCAGCCGCGAATACGACGGCCGCGATTGGCTCAAGCCGCAGGGAAGCGCCACCCGCGCACAGGTCGCGGCGATCCTCATGCGCTACATTGAAAACGCTACAAAATAGGGAAAAGGAACGGCTGCGCCCCGGTTTCGGAGCGCAGCCGCTTTGCATGGTTTGCGTGGTATGGTCGGAGGGCCACAGCATAAAGCCGCAGCCCTCCGTCTTTATGTTATATGAGGGAGCCTTCACACAAAGTGATCTCGTGCAATCATGGCCAGCCGCTCCCGCAGGTCGGGGCTGAAGCCTGCGAGGTCCTCGAGCGTGATGGTCTTGTCATCCAGCAGATAGAGCAGGTTATAGTACATTTCGGAGCGGCTGACATCGGCCACGACACCGACGCGCTTCTTGTCCTTGCGAAGCCTCTTCTCCAGCTCCCAGAACTTGTCGGATGCCTTGCCGGGCCCGGCCAGCAGGGCCGCGTAGGATTCGGCCAGCTGCTCCATGCAGCGCTCCTGCCACTCCGGCAGCCTTTTGCGGAACAGCTTCCAGTCGGATTCGTTTACGGGCAGCATGGGGGACCTCTTGTGTAGAATAATTTGACGTTTGCAGGGATGACAGAATGTCTGATGCGGCTTTACTCCCGGTTCTCCAGCCGCCTGCGGATGGCGTTCAGCCACGCGCCGTTGTATTTGAAATACTGAGGCCCGGCGACCGAATTCCGGGTCCCCAGCAGATGCTTCGCCAGTGCGGTCAGGGACCATATTTCGTCCTGAAAGCGCACATGCTTGTCGTCGACGACGGTGCAGCGCTCGCCGGTTGTTCATTCCCGCGGCAGCAGAATTCCAGCTCCGCTCCCTCGGAAATGCCGCATTTGGAAAATGCGAACGGGGAGACCCGTTCCCGGTGCTGCTCCTCGATCTGCCGGGCCAGCGCCTCGTCCTGCTGCGCTGTTGTCGTCACCCTCCGTTTTTTCAGACGGTGGTGGAAGCCGTTGATCTCCGCGATCGCCTCGAGGATCGCGTAAGCGTCCTCCGGCGGCATGGCATAGAATTCCCGGATGCGGCGCTTGCCGTCCACTTCTTCGGCAGAACGCAGATCGGGGTTCAGCTTGTCCAGAATGGAGTGGAGCTTCTTGTCCGAGAGGGCGGAATCCACCTCGTAGGTGGCGTACACCCGGAACGCAAAGGGGACCGCCGTGCTGCGGTTCAGCTCCGCGGGCCGCTGCTTTACATCCGTGGCATAGCCGAGCTTCCCATATTGCGGGAAGGAGGGATTCGTGAGAATGTAAATGTATCCGGTCGTGGTCGTCTGGGCCCTTTCGTGAGGGTGGAAAGATTGTGCTGTTTTGGGCCTCATAATAGGCCTCCCTGGCATCGGAGATCAGCACCTCAATACTGATGTATTTTAACGGCTTGCTTCTTCTCTCAGCGCAATTCGTGCGGATCGCAACTAACGATATGCTTGTGATCACAAACGGCACGGTCTTTGTCTCAGCGCACCGCGTGCAGATCGCAAGCGGACAGCAGTACGTCAAGGCGCCTTTTGCCAACTTTGTCTCAGCGCACCGCGTGCAGATCGCAACTGCAAAAAGAAAGGAGATTTTTGCTTGTGCACTCTTTGCCTCAGCGCACCGCGTGCAGATCGCAACGGCAAATGTGCACAAAGCACCGCGTGCGGATTTGTGGAATGCGCTGTAAGTCGGTAGATAGCTTTTCGCAGCACGAAGATCTGCTGCGCGCTGACTATTTTCCCGAGCTCTTCTGCTACCAAAGCAGCCTCCGCTGCCATTAACGGTAGCCCCGGACGGACAATCGACCGGTTTTCTCCGGTGCGAACGGCACCGGCATTTTATGTCTTCCTGGCCTTCGCGTCAGGCAATGCTTCTGCGGATGCCCATACTGGAGGGTGTTTTGGGGAGAGCGTGCAGGCGCTCGATTTCCCGATGATGGTACTGCACAAAGGCGGGATAGTCCCGCGCAAGGGAATCGAGATCAAGAGCTTTTGACATAGAGTCATAATGCTGCAGCAGGAAGGCGGAATAGAGATCACGTTGGAGATGCTCACCGTCCTGCATTTCGTTCCAACGCCGGGAAAGAGACTTTTTAACATATTCACCGGTCAAATGATTATATTGGCTTGCTTTGATGTCTGCCGGGTTGATCTCTACAACATTCGGCAGCCCGAGAGACTTGCATTTTTGCCGCAATATTTCGATCAGCATGGCGGGTGCCTTGTTGGCAATGGACTTTCCAAACCGCTTTTTGCTTCGGGGCTTTCCGGTCTTTTCAGATATCACGGTCTTCTTTGCCCGGTGCGTCAGGGAAGACCATTCCATTTTTTCCACATAGAAATGATCACCCAAGGACAGCAGATGGTTTGCAAATTGGATGTGTTGGAGCTTTCGTATTTCAGCCTGACGGTGCTGCAGATATTTCAGTTCCTGTTGGCTCCTCCGATATCGCTTGGACTTATTATGTGTTAACTTGACACCGCGCCGGATCGTGCCGTCCTCGGCATAGTTATCCGGGTTGGTTGCCCTTCTGCTCCGGTCCATTTTTCGCTGCAGGCGGCGCTTTTCCTGCTCGATGTTCTGTACCCGATCTGCCAGCTCGACGAGTCCGGCCGCCCCGGCGGCGGAATACGCCAGTGTTTGCGGCCCGATGTCCAGCCCGACGGGGCCGCTGCCGATAGGGTGAACCGCTTTTCCGGTAACGGGATCGGCCTTGATCGCAGGCTTCGCCTCCAGAACGAGCTGGGCATACCAGCGGTCTCTGCGCTTTCCGGGCCGGCGGACCAATCGGACAAGCTTTACTCTGCGCTGCAGCATATCGGTCTCGTAAGCATTGTCCGGCGATAGCTTCAGCGGCAGCTTCAGGCCCTTCCACTCGATGTAGGGCCCGCGGAACATGATCTCCGTGCCGCCGCTTTTTCCCGTTCTGGAGTAGCCCTGCACAGAATTTACCTCACCGGGCTTTTTGTAATGTACCTTCTTGCCGCCCTTTTTGAACAGGAGCTTATCAAAGGCCGCCCAGACCTGCGGTGCGATCCCATGAACGGCAACGCTCGAGCCGATGTTGTCACGGAAGTGCTTGTAATATTTTCCCATATCTGTAGTAAAGGAATAATCCGTAAACCCGGCCGTTTTTAAACTTTTTCGCCGCTCTTTGTATAGGCCTTTCAGTTTGGCTTGATCACCGGGATCATTCCAGTCCAATGCCCGTATTTTCCGTTCATTCTCCCGATATTCGGCAGTCTGCTTTACCTGCGCAAGCCGTTTCAGCTCTGCATGGACCAGCGTGTTATAGAGCTGCCGCGCGATCTCAAAGCGCTTGGCAAGACGGTCCTCCTGCCACTTTTCCAGTTTTAACGGTAAAGTCAGGCAGCAGGTATCTGTATTGCTCTTTTTCACAGGACTCCCTCCTTGCCGGCTGCAGCAAAATGCGATCCGGATCGTTTAGAACTATTTTATCATTAGGTGTGAAAAAATACAAGCTGTGTGACAACAGTTTCCTGTCCAAATTCCTTTCAAAACTGCAAGGATAGAATTGTTTGCGGAGCGCTGCAGCGCCCCGCAATGTCTTTTTATCAGTCCATAATTCCATACCGCTTCATCAGCTCGATCCGCTCTTTTCCCAGCTTGATGGAACCGGAAGCGCTGTTGTCCGTGCCAGCCTGCTTCTCACTGGCGTAATGCGCGATGCGCTGCACCCACGCGACCGGCAGCAGATATGGACGTTTTTTGAGATAGGGGTAGCGGCGTTCCAGATACTCCCGCTTGGGGAATACCGTGCTCAGAACGCTGCTCTTTTCGCCGGTGCGGCTGGCCTTGACGGCGTTCAGCGTGACGGTGGAGGAATGGAGGCGCGTCAGGTCGTTGGAGCCGTACACGCCGCCGCAGAGGGTGTCATGCAGCAGCGGCTCTACGTCGATGGAAGCATCCCAAGGCATGGGCAGGTCAAAGTCAATGCCGAGATAGTCTCTGGCAATGCGGAACGACGCCGCGGCAAACGTCGCCGCATGAACGCTCTCACACTGCTCGCGCAGGCGCTGCCAGTCGATCTCCCCGTGATACGCCCGCGCCCACAGGCCGATGTCGCAGAACTGCCGCAGGCCGATGCCGCTGCGGACGAAGTGCTTATAGGCGTGCAGAAGCAGGTACAGCAGGTGCTCGTGGGGCGGCATGGCGAGAAAGCCGTCGGTTTCGACGGGATTGATGTCGGTGAAGAAATGGTTCAGCTCGTCATGCGCATCCTCGGCAGAATCAAATAAATGTCGGTGCAGCTCGATGTAGAGCGGGCTGCCGTTTTTTGTGTAGGACACCTCGTCCGCCGTTGCCAGCTCGTCCACAGGCGTGTCGGTGGTCAAACCGTTCGTAAGAAGCTGTTCGTGGCAGGCCATGAACTCGCCGTCTGGAATCAGAAGATCGTCGTCCGCGCTGATGCGGTGGTCCTTTAACGGATACAGTCGGCTGCAAAGCTGCCCCTTTACCACGATGGGGTGCAGCCCTGCCGAACGCAGCTTATGATAAAGGTCGGAAAACTCCGCCGAGCGCATGGTTTGGTTCAACACCTGCCCAATGACCTGTTGCTTGGTTACGGCAAACAGAGCCACATTCTCTTCGGCAGCAGGCATCTTGCGGACGGCCTCGAAGAGGATCGGCAGCAGCTTCTGCTGGTTGGCCAGTGTGAAAATGGCAGGCCAGTCCACCTTTTCGGCGGGCAGATCTCCGCCAGAGATAGCAGCTTTGGCGATATGAAGAAATTGTCTCTCCGTGGCGGTCAGGGTCATGTTCGTGTGCCAAGCCCTTTCTTTGTGTTTTTCGATGGCGTGAGCGGCAAGCAGCGACACCGCGCCGAGGAACGCGCCCAAGGTGTTGCAGATCACGTCGTCCACCTCTGCCATGCCGAGAGCGTAGCGGTACTGTGTGTACTCGATCCCCGCGCTGAGAATGCAGCCGACAAACGTCGTGAGGATGATTCTGCCCCAGCGGTGCCACTTTCGCGGCAGTGAATTGGACAACGTCAGCCCCAGCGGGAAGAAGAGAAACACATTCATCAGCATCGCGCGGTAGAGCTCCGGCTGCTGGCGTGCAGCGGAAAGCGCGGCGAAGGGCGTGAGGATGAGTTCGTAGTTGCCGGGTGTGCGATTCAGAATGGTGGCGTAGAGGATGGCTATGACAGCTGCACAAAACAACACAAAATTTGCCATCGTCCACCTGCGTAGCTGAACTTTTGTGCGCAGATATCCCCAAGCGACAATGGCTATAACGATAGCCAGAATAATATTCGACAAAGGCTTTGAATAGATTGATTGAAACATAAATTATTGTTATCGAACGTGGAACGATAATTATGCGGCAATGCGAAGCACGGGACAGTAGCTGAGGCTGGCCGGATTTATACATCTATTTCCTATAGTCCCGCTTGCAATTAGATAGAATTATTATTGTATCCGTAAATGTTGATGTTGTCAACCGGTGAAGTCTGCTTACCTAATAAATGCAGCCTGTTATGCGCATATGTGGATCACAATGTGCAATTTGCAAACTGCCTTCCGCTTTGTTGCCCTCTATTCGCATAATTCCCCATTGTTTGCAGACAATAGCAATGTGATTTCGAACGCATAAAGTGGAGGAGCAATATATGAAAGCAACCGGCATCGTCAGACGCATTGACGACCTCGGGCGGATCGTCATCCCAAAGGAGATCCGCCGTACCCTGCGTATCCGCGAGGGCGACCCGTCACAGATAACATTGGCACGGTGGGAAAGATTCTGCTTCGCCATGCTGGATCTGTCAAAAAGATGGGGACTGGATTGTACATAGTGACGGAGGTTGAGGGCAAAGCCGTGGGGATTCGGGAGGGGTGGAATGGTGGGAAATGGCTGAGAAACACAAGGAGGCTCGACGCAGCACGTCAGGCCTTCTTGCTGTTTACTTCAATAAATCCGCCAGATACCCTTCGTCCTTTCTATGAGCACCGTGCGTTTGCTTGTACCTTTTAATGACATCAACAAGCATATCGATGTCCGAGCCGAAATAGTCCCAGTAAAACTGTGTGCTGTTGTCATAGTGCTTGCGGTTATAGACCACATTCGCTTTGCAGAATGCCTTTGCGTCTATACGGTTCCTTCCGGCCTTGACCTTCTCAAACTCAGCATCTTTTCCCTCTGCGATTAGGATGAGCATTTCGAGCTCCGGCTTGGTACAGAACTTTCTGATTCCTTTAATTCGGTCTCGATAGTCGGCGGGAACAGAAAGTTTGTCTGTCAGCGTATCACCAATGCGGTACACTTCAAAGTCTCCGGTATAGATGTTCAAGTTCGTTCTGATAATTGGGGAGGTAAGCTGCCGGGCGTGGTACACATTCAAGACAACCAGATCATCTCTTGAAAACTTCAGGCGTCCTGCATCCAGCAACATCTCCACAACAGCCTTTTCATTGGGGCCTTCACACATGACAAGGATCTTCACGTGCGCATCAGCTCCTTCTTCAGCCTCATCAGATCTTCGTAGTTAACGGAGGTCTGGAAGGCATTGTTGTAGAATTGCTTGCTTTTCAGCAGTTCAGGACGAAGATCGTAAGTGTCATACATGTTGCTCAGCGATACTTTGCCGTTCGCTTTGGAAATCCAGATGTTGTCCTGACGATTAAATAGATCCAGAACCTCGCAGTAGTGCGTCGTGAAAATCAGCGTGGCATTGCGGCGATTGACAGACCTGTCCTTGTAGAGACTAAGCATATTCTCAACCAGCGTTTTGTGGAAGTGATTTTCAACCTCATCGATAATCAGATCAAACCCATACAGGAGAGATGCGGCAACAAAGGTGTAGAGAAGCATGCCCTTAGTCGTACCGCTGGAAAGAAAGTAGAGCAGCTCCTTGTCGGACATGATTTGATCTCCGGTCTGATTGCCCTCAAACTTCAAACGGAAGTTGTGCTCATCCTTCATGGATATCTCATGAATGTTCTCATCGAAAATCCGTAGGATATGTGAAAGCATAGAGAGCGGGATTTTATACTTTTTGAGTGCCTTGAACATCAACTGATAGGTGTCGGCACCCGCTCCATCGCTGTCAAAATAGACTGCGCGTGTCTCTTTTTTCCGGAGGACAAAGAAGACGATGGAGGTATCCTCCGGAAGAGCGCCAATGTTGGGTACCGGTTCAAAATCATCGTCCGCATAAATGCTCTTGATTTTGGACTTGTAATACTTCTTTCTCTCAAGAGTCTGGTTCACAAAGCTCGCCTTGTTATTGAGTGTTGTGCTGGCAGCAAGCTCGGTGCGGTATCTGTAGATAACGCCCTCGTGATAGAAGGTAAGCTCCAGCTTAATGCCGTCATAGGAATAATGCTTATTCTCCAGACAGAAATCGCCGAGAATGGAATAGCAGCAATCGAGCAGATCGACAGCGGTTGTCTTGCCGGAAGCATTCTTGCCAACGAAAGCGACCGTGTTAAATACATAAAGCTCATCGGCAACGGCTTGCAGCTCATACTCTTTGTCTTCAGATGTCTTTTTGGATTTCGCTATAAAGTCAATGGTGAAGTTATCACAGCAATTCTTAAAATTGCTTGCAACCACTCGAAGAAGTTTCATGTTCAAACACCTCCACAAATAGTATAACCCATAAATGCGAAATAAACAAGGTTTTTGTTTTAAATCTTATGTAACGATGAGAATTTCAGAATTGAACACATAAAAAACAGCGCGGGAGGATTCTCAGATAGAACCATCCCGCTCTTTGCTATATTGAAATTTTCCCTGCTCGTTATCTTTCGTCCCCGCCGTGTGGGCTGCGGGAATGCAGAGGAAACTACCGTCCCTTTCTTCTGCATTTCCGCCCAAAAGGAAGTCTGTGTCACGCACCTGCGCAGGCTTCCTTTTGCATTTTCAGAGCAGGCATGACAAGCTGCATTTTGCAGTTTGTATATGCACCTGCGAGGAAAATGGGGGATTGCAAAGGGAACGTTCCCTTTGCCGCTGGGTTTCCAATAGGGGCGCGCAGCATCCCTGTTGGCACACGATTTTGCTTCGCAAAGTCTAGTGTGTTATACCTTTGCTTCCGTCTGACGCGGGAAAGGGGTTGATGGCGTACTCTGCAACAGGGCAGAGTGTGGCGGCAAACGCTTTTCTGCGGCAGGAGGACAGGCGGATTTTGTGACGTGGGTTACGGCACAACGCAGGATTTTTGAGCAGCAAAATCCGACTGGCCGGAAAAGGAAGTGAAGGTATATAAAGCCCGCCGCAGCGACGATCCCTCGTCTTACGGCATCTCCTTCCGAAGCGTATCCAGCGACCGATTCTCCAGCAGCTTCGTCCGGTTCTCGCTCAGATGAAAATGAATCGCCGCGCCGGTCAGCGTGTGTTCAACATCGTCCGCAAAGCCGGAGCGATACAGCACATACGTCTGCTCCCGCGGCTCCAGCTTGTCCAGCGCCGCATAAAGCTCCCACAGGGTTTCCGCTTTGATGAAAGCCTCCTCCGGAGGCAGCGCATACGGATTGGCAATTGCTTCAATCCGCAGCAGCCGCTCATCGCCGGGCAGAATCTCATCGAGGTACACACGCTCAAGGCCAAAGCCCTCCACACCGTCCTTCATTTTCACAGCCGCCATGCGATGCTCAAAGGACATCCGCTCTGTATGTACGAGGTCGAGCATGGCGTTCTTGATGGCAGGCGCAGCATAGGTCAGAAACTTGAGCTTCCGCGCCGGGTCGAAGCCATCGACCGCACGCAGCAGGCCGATGCTGCCCTCCTGCACCAGATCGTCCACATCGATATTCAGGTCGCTGCCCTCCAGCGACGAGCTCCGGTATACAAGGTCAGCCGTCTGAATGATGAAGCCCATGTTCTTTTCAACAAGGAGTTCCCGCGCAGACTCATCGCCCTTCTGAGCCAATACGCAGAGCCGCTCATTGGTCATGTTGGTCGGATTCATCGCTTGCCGCCGTCCCGGTCATGGAGAGGAACAACTTCCTGACCTGTGCTGTGTCAACGCCGGGCAGATGGGAAACGGAGGCCGCTACCGCATCCGCAACCTGCTCCTTCGTAATTTTCCGATTCAGTTTTTGGCCGCCTTTGGTCAGTTCCGCATAGATGCTCTTCATTGCCTGCGCCGTAAGCTGGCGCGTGGGCGGCATCTCCGCCTCGGCTTCCTTTTTCACGGCGCGGACAGCCTTCATGGAAGAATTTTGGATGGAACTCAGATCCGCCTGATCGATGGGCGTCCGCAGACTTTTGACTTCATCCGCGGCCTGCGGCGTTGTGCCCAGCATGGACGAAACCATGGAATAGAGCTGGTTCTGCGCGGCAAAACCGGCGGTCAGCTCGTTGTCAAGATACCGGGCGATCTGGTATGTGGTATCGGCAAACTGCGGATTTTCCAGAAGGTAGCTGACGATTTTGGGGTTGACCTTCTGCGTGTAGAGATTCCGCGCCGCCTCGACGGAAAGGCCCAGCTCCGAGATGTCGTAGTTTTTGCAGTCCGGATCGTCCACCTCGCCCAAGAGGAAGTCAGTGGACACCTCAAATGCGCGGGCAATGCGGATGATGCTCTCGTCACCCAGCTTGTCCGTCTTGCCGCTGATGAAGCGGCTCAGCGCACTCTCCGAGCAGCCGATTTTCGCGGCCAGCTCTGCCTGCGTGACCCTCCGGGACTTCATCAGGTCTTGAATACGGTCGCGGATTTTTCCGGGGAGATATACCTGATCCATTGCTGTAAACGCCTCCTTTTCCGGCAAAATCTCTCACAAATATGCTGCATGATATTTTCAAGTATAGCATATAATTTCCACAAAGTATAGAACAAATGTTTTATATTCAAGAGATACTTTTTGACACATTTCACTCATTATCATTTTTCTCGCCCTCCTGCTTGCATTTCTGCAAGATTTCAGGAGGGCGTTTTTGTTTTCTTGAACATGCGCCTGATTTCGTCGGTCTAAGACCTTTTCTCCGTATATTCAGGTGACAAGGAGAAATTGTCAGAAAATTTTGAAGGGAGAAATGCCTATGAACCTATTTGAAGCCGTGAAAGCCGCCGTCACTCCGCGCATGGCGGCGGAGCGGTACGGGCTGCCGATCCAGCAAGGCAGCATGATCTGCTGCCCCTTCCACGCCGACCGCACGCCCAGCATGAAGCTGAACGAGGATTACTTCTACTGCTTCGGCTGCGGGGCAACTGGTGACGTGATCGACCTTGCGGCGAGGCTCTTCGGTCTGAGCGGCTATGATGCGGCGAAGAAGCTGGCGGCGAATTTCGACATCGCCGGGCAGAAGCCGTCCATTCTCGCAAGGCTACAGCGGGGAGCATCGCAGGCAGAAGCCGAACGGCGCTGCTTCCGCGTGCTGGGAGACTACCTGCAAATCTTGCAGGACTGGAAGACGAATTGTGCCCCGCAATCGCCGGAGGACGCCATCGACCCACGCTATGCGGAGGCCTGTCATATGATCGAGCGCATCGGGAATATGCTGGACATTCTGGCCTTCGGCACGCCGCAGGAGCGCGCCGAGGTGGTGGCCGACTTGCAGAAGGACGAGCGGCTCATGCGGATGGAGGCGCGAAACCGACAGATCAGGGAGGAAGCGCATGGAACGAAATGAACCGCCCCGCTGGATGCAGGACAAGCACTTCAACGAAGTCCTGTTCTGCGAGGACTTTCTATCGGCGCACCCGATGGTCTGCGTGGACGGCAGCTTCTTCACCGTGGAGGGCCGCGTTGCTGACGAAGAAGGCATTCGCAAGCAGATCTATGAGATGCTGCGCCCGCATTTTACGAGCGGCACGGCCCGCCGCGCCACAAGCCTGCTGGAAACGCTCAGGCTGGAGGCCTACACGCCGGAGCTGCCCATTCAGGAGGATCGCATCCACGTTGCCAACGGCACGCTGTTTCTAAATAGTGAGTTTTGCGCCGAAAAAGAATTCTGCCGCAACCGGCTTCCCATCCGATATGACCCCAGTGCGCCGCAGCCGGTGACATGGCTGCGGTTTTTGTCTGATCTGCTGGAAGCGGAGGACATCCTGACCTTGCAGGAATACCTCGGCTACTGCCTGATTCCGACGAACCGCGGGCAGGTGATGATGCTGCTCAAGGGCAACGGCGGCGAGGGCAAGAGCCGCATCGGCGTGGTGATGCAGAAAATGCTCGGCAGCAACCTGAAAAACGGCAGCATCGCCAAGGTGGAGCGCAGCCCCTTCGCCAGAGCCGATCTGGAGCACGAGCTGCTGATGGTGGATGACGACATGAAGCTGGAAGCGCTGCAATCCACCCACTATCTCAAGTCCCTCATCACTTCCGAAATGCCGATGGACTTGGAGCGCAAGGGCGAGCAGAGCTATCAGGGCAAGATGTACGTCCGGTTTCTGGCCTTTTCCAACGGCGATTTAGAGTCGCTCTACGACCACTCGGACGGCTTTTACCGCCGCCAGCTCATTTTGCCGGTGAAGAAAAAGCCGCCAGATCGGGCGGACGACCCATTTCTCGCGGATAAGCTCTGCGGCGAGATCGAGGGCATCTTCCTCTGGTGCTTAGAGGGTCTGCGCCGCCTGCAAGCAAACAGCTTCCGCTTCACGGAAAGCTCGCGGACGAAGGCAAACCGCGAGGATGCGCGCCGCGAGGCCGACAATGTGCTGCTGTTCCTGCGCTCTGAGGGCTACATCCGTCTGAAGGCCGACAGCGCCATCCCGTCCGCCGCGCTGTACGGTATCTATTGCCTGTGGTGCAACGACAACGCCTACAAGCCGCGCTCCGCGCGGACGGTGAGCATGACCCTCAAAAAGCACGCCGACGAGTTCGGCTTGGAGCATGACAACCACATCCAAAACGCCCTCGGCAAGCGGGTCAATGGCTTCTGGGGCATCGAGGCGCTGGTCGCGCCGCCGGTTTTATGAGAACGGACTCAAAATTCTCCATCCCATCCATCCCAAACATCCCAAAATCCCCGGATGGATGGGATGGACGGGATAGATGTTTTCAAGTTCAGCTGTGAAGGAGGATGCAATGGGAAGAGTTTATTATAAGGAGCTGCCGCTGTTTCACTTGTACGACAGCGACCTGACCGGCACGCAGAAGCTGCTGATGACGCTGCTTCTGGTGGAGCGGTACGATATTTACGACCTGAGCTGCCTTGCGCGGATGCGCCCGGAGGACGTGGCCGCCGATCTGGCAGAGCTGAAACGGAAGGGGTATCTGCAAGGCAGGTGAAAACCGGAAAGAAATTTGCGCGGCGGCGAAAGGATTTTACGAAACCGCGCTGCTCGGAACCGTGTACCGGCTTCACGGATGCGCGTGGGTTTGCATAGTTTCCTGCGAAGTCACGCGGTTCCGGAAAATCGACACCCCTCACTTACGAAGATGGCATCGACCGCCGCGCTTCCAGCGGATTTTGGGAAAACAGAAGATTACGCCAAACAGCGAAGCAGGTTTTCGGAAACAGAAACCCGCTTCGCTGTTTTCATCACGAAAATTTGGGAGGTTTTTATGAACATCAGAAATGAGATCAAATCGCAGATCGTCCGCGCCGGTTTTACCATGCAGGAGGTCGTTGACCGGCTGGCCGAGGAACATGATTGGAGCGACAGCGTTTCCAATCTGTCCGCAAAGCTGCAAAGGGAGAGCATCCGCTATAAGGAGGCCGTGGAGTTGGCCGATGTGCTGGACTGCGACATCGTGTGGGTGAAGCGAGGTCAGCGCCGATGAAAGCACAGTACGCCATTCTCCGCTTTGCCAAATATAAGGGGCCGGAGATCGGGCACATCGAGTCCCACAATGAACGCACCAAGGAAAAGTACGCCAGCAATCCCGATGTGGACACGTCCCGCAGTCATCTGAACTTTCATCTGGTGACGCCCCAGCGCAAATATCGCGCCGAGGCGGAGAAGCAGATCGCGGAGGCGGGCTGCCGCACGAGGTCGGACAGCGTGCGCGTGGTGGAGGCGCTGGTGACTGCCAGCCCGGAGTTCTTCAAGGGCAAGAAAAAGGCGGAGGTCAAAGACTATTTCACCGAGGCGCTGGGCTTCATCCGGGAACACCAAGACACGAAAACCATCATCTCCGCCGTAGTGCATATGGACGAAAAAACGCCGCATATGCACCTTTCTTTTGTCCCGCTGACAGCGGACGGGCGACTCAGCGCCAAGGAGATCGTCGGCAACAAGAAGAAGCTGACGCAGTGGCAGGACAGGTTCTGGGAGCACATGGTCAAAAAATACCCCGATCTGGAGCGCGGCGAGAGTGCCAGTCAGACCGGGCGCGACCACATCCCGCCGCGGCTGTTCAAGGAGGCTGTACATCTGCACCGGATGAAGGATCAGATCATGGCGATTCTGAACGACACGAATCCGTTCAACAAGAAGGCCAAGGCAGAAGAATTGGAGGCGCTGCTGGGCAAGTACGTGCCCGGCGCGGAGGCTTTGCGGACGAAGCTCAAAAAGTACGACGCGGCGTATAAGGCGCTGACCGCCGAGAACACGGCGCTTAATAAGCAGCTGGGCACTGCCTCCAAGGAAAGCGTCCTGAAAAGACTGGAAATCAACGAAAAGCTCCAGGAGCTGGACGAGCTGCACCGCATGGTGGACGGCATCCCGCCGGAGATTTTGCAGGCGGCGAAGCAGGTGGCCGCGCATAAGCCGCAGGAAAGATGAGGAAACTAAGGATGATGAAGGAGGTCGGTTCTATTTGGAGATGAACGTCAGGGACGATCAGAAGCTTGTTGAAATCTGGCTGACGAATGCAGAAAAAATTGACCCCGTCCTGCGGGATGGGCTGAAGGAGATTTACGCCAAGTATAAGACGAAGAAATACATGGTCGCCGTGTTCGAGTCCGGCAAGGGTGATCTTTATGAGAACATGCGGGATCTGCTGCTCTTCAACCGGCGGCGCAGCGCCGAAAAGGCCGTGCAGCAGGCGAAAAAGCAGCGGGCCGCGGGCATGGAGCGGTAAGCAGAGGGCGGAAGGGAGCAATCCCTTCCGCCCGTTTTCTTTTTATAAGTGTCAAATTTACTCACGCGTTTTTATGCATAAGCGTGGATGGCAGCTACTATATATTTGCACAGCGATAAAAGAGTCTGTCCTTCAGAATGGTTTTGACCGGCTTGGGAATCTTTTTAGAATCACTTATTGCCTCTGCAATCGTGTCTTTTATGCTGATACGCCTTCTTCGAACATCTGCAATAGCTTCTTTTGCTGTTACTTTACTGCGTGCACTTCGCACGAGCGATTCCATAAATCTTTGAAAGGAATCCATGTATCCTTCTTTGATTCCTTTGTTTACATCAATTGCAACATAATTCTGAAAATTTAGAGGGTCCCGCATTCCAGGACTGTTTTGCAGAACGATAATCTCTGTTTCTCCAGAGTACTGCCATTTAATGCGCCTTTCCAGATTGTTTTTGAATTCTACAAATACCTGATCACTGAAATACCAATCGACACCGGCTACATTAGTCGCTTTCCTATAGCACCTATCCTCCGCCTTTGCAAAGTCATTGCTATATCCAATCGCATAAACCGAGCAGTACTTTCCAGAATTATAGTGTATGTACTCAAATTCACGAATAATATCAAGTGCGGCTTGATTGGTGGGACGAACAAATAGAAATACCACAATTTCCAGATTTTCTACTTCTTTTTCACATCTAATGATTTCGTCATATGTATTTGCTGCAAACATATTTCCACCCAGTCTTTCTATTCTATAATGTCGTACCGCTTCATCAGCTCGATACGTTCCTTTGCTAGTTTGATGGAGCCGGAAGCGCTGCTGCCTGCGCCGGACCGTTTTTCGCTGGCATAGTGCGCAATGCGCTGCACCCACGCGACCGGCAGCAGGTACGGACGCTTTTTGAGATAGGGATAGCGGCGCTCCAGATACTCGCGCTTGGGGAATACCGTGCTCAGAACGCTGCTTTTTTCACCGGTGCGGCTGGCCTTGACGGCGTTCAGCGTGACGGTGGAGGAATGGAGGCGCGTCAGGTCGTTGGAGCCGTACACGCCGCCGCAGAGGGTGTCATGCAGCAGCGGCTCTACGTCGATGGAAGCATCCCAAGGCATGGGCAGGTCAAAGTCAATGCCGAGATAGTCTCTGGCAATGCGGAACGACGCCGCGGCAAACGTCGCCGCATGAACGCTCTCACACTGCTCGCGCAGGCGCTGCCAGTCGATCTCCCCGTGATACGCCCGCGCCCACAGGCCGATGTCGCAGAACTGCCGCAGGCCGATGCCGCTGCGGACGAAGTGCTTATAGGCGTGCAGAAGCAGGTACAGCAGGTGCTCGTGGGGCGGCATGGCGAGAAAGCCGTCGGTTTCGACGGGATTGATGTCGGTGAAGAAATGGTTCAGCTCGTCATGCGCATCCTCGGCAGAATCAAATAAATGTCGGTGCAGCTCGATGTAGAGCGGGCTGCCGTTTTTTGTGTAGGACACCTCGTCCGCCGTTGCCAGCTCGTCCACAGGCGTGTCGGTGGTCAAACCGTTCGTAAGAAGCTGTTCGTGGCAGGCCATGAACTCGCCGTCTGGAATCAGAAGATCGTCGTCCGCGCTGATGCGGTGGTCCTTTAACGGATACAGTCGGCTGCAAAGCTGCCCCTTTACCACGATGGGGTGCAGCCCTGCCGAACGCAGCTTATGATAAAGGTCGGAAAACTCCGCCGAGCGCATGGTTTGGTTCAACACCTGCCCAATGACCTGTTGCTTGGTTACGGCAAACAGAGCCACATTCTCTTCGGCAGCAGGCATCTTGCGGACGGCCTCGAAGAGGATCGGCAGCAGCTTCTGCTGGTTGGCCAGTGTGAAAATGGCAGGCCAGTCCACCTTTTCGGCGGGCAGATCTCCGCCAGAGATAGCAGCTTTGGCGATATGAAGAAATTGTCTCTCCGTGGCGGTCAGGGTCATGTTCGTGTGCCAAGCCCTTTCTTTGTGTTTTTCGATGGCGTGAGCGGCAAGCAGCGACACCGCGCCGAGGAACGCGCCCAAGGTGTTGCAGATCACGTCGTCCACCTCTGCCATGCCGAGAGCGTAGCGGTACTGTGTGTACTCGATCCCCGCGCTGAGAATGCAGCCGACAAACGTCGTGAGGATGATTCTGCCCCAGCGGTGCCACTTTCGCGGCAGTGAATTGGACAACGTCAGCCCCAGCGGGAAGAAGAGAAACACATTCATCAGCATCGCGCGGTAGAGCTCCGGCTGCTGGCGTGCAGCGGAAAGCGCGGCGAAGGGCGTGAGGATGAGTTCGTAGTTGCCGGGTGTGCGATTCAGAATGGTGGCGTAGAGGATGATGAACGCAGCCGCGCAGGCGAGCGCGGTGTTGAGAAGCACTCGTCTCCGCTCTCCGACCCGCTGGCAGAGCACGGGCCAGAGAAGGAGCAGGGACAGCAGCAAAATGCACACCGTCCATGGGTTCATTGCGTAGATTTGTCGAAGCATCGTGTGTTATCGTTTTAGGCGGCGCATGACGCGGGCCAGAAGGCTCTTGCTCCGGCGTTCCTGCGCCAGTTCTTCTTTCGTCGGTTCGCAGCAGGCAGATACCAAATCGGCAAAGGACGTTTGACCGTAGCCCTCCCAAAATTCATCATAGCGGGCGGGCTTTTGAATGGGTGCAAGCACCGCTGGGTTAAAGGCAAACGCGTCTTTGGCTGCGGGCTGGAGTTGCAGCTGATCCTTGCAGCCTTCCAGCAGGCTGCGTCCCTTTTCACTGTGAATCAAAACGAGGGATGTGCCCTGCGGATTGTAGGCGTCCGGCTGAATTCCCTTGACGCCCCAATAGTCCGCAAGCGTGATGTCGCTGCAACGTTCGATCCCTTTGAACTTGCATACAAAGCAGGAGCTGCGGGAGTACAGTCCCTTGATAAAACCGCGCTGATAGGGGCTTTCGGCAGCGGGCTGGGCGAACTCTCTACCGTTATCAAACGCGGCGCGAATATGGTACGCTTCCCAGCCATTTGCCTTGTTGCGGAAGGAGAACGCGGTCAGCTTGCCGCCATACTGCTTCTCCAGTTCCGCTTTATATCCCTCCCACACCAGAGGCGACGGAATACTGTGGCAGGCGGTATCCTGCGTGATCAGCGTATCATAATCCCGGCTGAGATAGCTTTTCAGTGCAGCGACCTGGCACGGCATTCCACTGAAATAGACCCAGCGACCGGCGGCCAGCGCCGCCTTGATCTGCGGATAGCAGTCACTCGGAATGCGGCCTTGGACATACTTGGAGCTGCAAAGCGCAGAAAGCTCCTCCACACTCTCAGCGGCAGTATGTACTACCTGGAATAGTCCGTCAAAGGCCGCGCCGAACACAAGGCCGCCTCTGCGGATGATCTCCGCTGCCAGCACAGGAAAAATCGCGCCGGACGAGGATCGGGGCAGGAGCGTTCCGTCCTTGGCGTAGCCGGTTAGAACATCCGTATGCGCCGAGGTCTGCGGAAAAACGGAAACCGGACATTTTCCGGTGCAGAGGCCGCAGTCGGTACACGCTGCGTCATCAACGACAGGGCGCAAAAAGCCATGCGCATCCGGCTGCATTTTGACAGCCGCTGATGGGCAAACCGCAGCGCACACCCCGCAGCCGGTACAAGCATCATTTTTTTGAGCGACGTTCATATGTAAGTCTCCTTCGGTTCTTCAAGGAGTGATAGCCAAAGCCCAATAGCAGGCATATTGCTGTCGTAATCGTAAACAGGAAAAAGTTCGCATTAACAACTTTCCGCAGCGCAAGAATGACAAGCGGATGCCAGAAATATGTAAAATTAGCCGTATCACGGCAGGCCGAAGCAAGATCGCTTTTTCTTTCAAGCGGATAGGCAAGACAAATCTGAAACAGAAGAAACAGCAGCGGATAAAGGAATACCGTGATTTCGATTGTTCTTGACATCCCCGTGACAGTCACAGTAACAATCTCAGCCACGAATAGCAGTGCCACCAGCGTGGTCGCAAACAGCAGATGTTTCTTGGAAATGCGTAGTTTCAATTTTTCTTCCGAAATGATCCACCCCAAAGCGGTAAAAGGAAAGCCCATCAAAAATATCCGCCGAACACTCAAAAACCATCCACTGTCAAACAGTGTACTCATAATCGGGAGCCTGCTGCCGAGGCCATAATACGACGTTCCCAAAAGCCCAACGGCATAGCAAAAAACTGCCAGCGGAAGCAGCGCTTTCGTCAGCTTGAATTTGCAAATCAGGTAGATCATTACCATGGAATAAATGACACCCACCATGTACCACAGGTGATAGTAGCTGCCATTGAACAGGAAATCTATCAGCATCCATTTTTCCACTCTTTGTAACAACGCCGGGTTTTGCAGGAAAATTAAAGCAAAATACATGATGGATAGAGCCACATACAATCTAAACACTTTCCAAATGGATGTCGCAATAGCGGAGCAGCCCTTCCGAACATAGCCTTTTTGAAGAAAATATCCACTGGTGCAAAAGAAAAATGGGACAGCCACGCGGGTCAGTATCTGAATATTGCCGTTGGCGCGATCTGAGAACCACATAATCGCTTGTGTGTGGATTGCAATGACAAGAATCGCCGCAAACAGACGCGCAATATCAATGCTGTTGATACGGTGGTTCGTTTCCATTTTCTCTTCCTTTCATGCGTGTAAAGATTTTCAATACCGGGCCTTTAATGAACGCTCTTTCATAGTCGTTCATCATGAAGAAATATGCCAATACCCAATAAATCAGGGTATAAGCTGCGGCGAGGGCAAAGAAGATCAGCCAGTTGCTGATATGCAGCGCGTCCAGAATGAACCACCACACCGTCCCCATCACCAGCATGACCGGGCACATATGCAGGATGTTCTTCCAGAACAACGGGATATCAATGCCGATTTTCTTATAGTAATACCAGTTGATAATTAGAATGTTCCCCACCACATAGGCAATGCAGGTAGCCATAGCCGCGCCGATGATGCCGTATGCTTCCACCCACCAGAAGGTCAGCCCGACATTCAGCACGGCGATGCAGAGGTATACGACAGAACGGAACTGATGCTTGTTCATGGCGTATAGAATATTCAGGCCGGTGTTCTGAATCAGGGGCACTGTCACCGGGATCATCACCAGAAGCGCCACATAATAGGCATCCTCGTACCCAGCACCCGCCCATAATGCGATGAACTGCCGTCCAAACGCCACAAACGCAGAAACAATGAAGGAAATCAGCAAAAATTGCAGCCGCCCGACCTTGATGAACAGGGCTGTAAACTCCGAAGGAGGGGTGTCCTTAACAGCCATTTTTGTCACCTTCGGCATAAGGACGCCACTGATTGCCGTTGACAGGCTTGTGATGTATGTGTTGAAGGTTGCGCCGATGTTATAGACCGCTGTAGCTACCGCGCCAACGGCCCAACCGATAATGAGCTTATCTGTGGACCAAAAGAGGATGTCAACAATGTTTGCCAAAAACACAAACAAGGAAAAACGAATGATCTCGCCAAGAAGTCCACCACCGACATGCTGGAAGCAGGGGCGGATATGCAGCCGTCGAATTACATATACGGTGTAGATGGCGTAGGTAACAAAATTCAGGACCGTCGCAGAAAGGACTAGACCGATAGAGCCAAAGCCCATGAACAGCAGCACAAGATTCAAGCATGGTGATACCACGCTTGTGATTAGCGAAGCCGTTTTGCTGAATATAAATCTCTCATGCGCCAAAATCATGGAGCTGAACACATTGAAGGGCATGAAAATTGCCGTGTTCAGCGTCATCAGGCGCACCAAACGCTCCAAAAGAACAAGTTCATCCGGCGAAAGGGAACGTCCGTATGCGCCAAGATGGAAGGAGCAGAATGTGCCGACCACCAGAATTGCCGCGCCGATCACTGAGTATATCTTGATGAACAGGCCAAAGACGCGCTGTTCTCCGTCCAAATCTCCCTCTGCGCGGTATTTGGCAAGGTAGCGGATGATCGAGCCGCCGATGCCGAAGTTCAGCAGGCCGATATATCCCATAACAGACTGTGCAATCCCGTAAATGCCATACTCCGCCTGTCCCAGCATACGGAGCATGATGGGCGTATAAATGAACGGAATCAAATTGCCGATCAGCAGGTTCAGATAGGACAGCAGCGCACCGGCCTTGATCTCATCGCGTTTCATGCGTTTACAAGTTCCTCCAATGTCTTGCGTGCCTCGTCGGCACGGGCGATATAGCCGGGAAGTGTCCTACCAAGATGCGCTCGAATCTCATCGCGCTTTTCATACAGGCGGACGAATGCTTGGGTCAGCTCATCGCTTTCCTTGAGCTGCTGCACCGGCAGAACATAGCCCTCCTCCGTCCCGAACAGATCGCGAGCAATCCCCCTCGCCTTGACGGAGTAGCCCACCACCAGCGTCGGAACGCCGGTAGAATACGCAGCGATGGTCGCGTGGGTACGCGCACCAACGAAGAAACTGCATTGAGAAATGATATATTTCAGTTCCGGTGCAGTATGGTCACCGACAAGAATCAGCCGTGGGTTACGGCCAAAATCCTCGTAAAGTTGCCTGAGCGGAATGCGGTCATCGTTGTTGGCCCAAACGACATGTGGAATCAGAGCAATATAGGCGTCGGTGTTATCTAGAATATATTGAATCAGATCTCTATAGTTGGCATATGCCGCACCCTGATTCTTTTCGTTGTTGATAATCATTGGGCTGATATTGATCCCGATGACCTCTTTTTGCAGGAAGAAATCTTCGACTTCGCAAGCCTTTTCTTTCATAAGGAAGGCAGGATCCGGCATTAAAAGCGCATTTGCACCAACTTCTTTGACCGCGGCATAAGTTATGCTCTCTCTGGCCGCGACAATGGAATAGTTCCGCAAATCCTCGGCAACATCCGCTTCTGCCACAACCTCAGGCTCAATGGAGCAGCCCCAAAGGACTGTTTTAATTCCCTGCTTCAAAAAGGCTCTGTTCAAATATGCATACAAAGCGGTGTTGCCATAGCAATAGTTGTCCCCACCAATAGAGAAGGCAATGTCCGTATTGCCTTTGCAGCTTTTAATAGCGGGCAAATAATATAGCCCATCCATATCGGTGTAATTGCCGGTAAGCTTCAATTTTGCATAGGCCTTTAAAAAGCCAAAATCCTTTTTTCGCGTCTCTTTAGCCGATTCAAGCGCCGCACAGGTATCAAGACCATATTGCGCATCTTCCCGGCAGTTTTCTGAAAGAATTCGGTATTCATTTGCACCCAAAAGCTCAACGGTTCCGCGACTGATTGCTTCACAGCCGTGGTTTCCAGCACCACCGTTGCCATACATGGTGATTTTCATTGCTCAACACCTTCTATCCATCAATTAGTTCTTCTATTTGCTTCATGACCCGATCTGGGCCAAACTGTTCTGGACACACTGTGTTTTCTTTAATGCTCTGATAAAGAGTCTTGTCAGTCAAAATAGACAAGACCTTCTCTGTTAGCGATTCTGGAGACTGCTCTGTCAGCAGACCATTGACACCATCCTTGATAAACTCACACGGTCCTCGGGATTTCGTCACCACGCAAGGAACGCCAAGCGTCATAGCCTCTAAAACTGTCAATCCCTGAGATTCAATGTATGATGGATGAACGAACAAGTCTGCATATTTCATGTAGGGGTAGGGGTTTGTCTTACTTCCCTCCAAAATAACATAATCCTTTAGGGCGTTTTCTGTAATGAGCATCTCCACTCTTGCGCGCTCCGAACCGTCCCCGACAATGTGCCACATAAAAGCAAGATTCATAGCTTGCAGCGCTTTTGCGGCAGGAACGATGTTTTCAAAATGCTTTTCCGGTGCAAAGCGCCCCACAGAAACAATGCACAGATCGCTCTTTGCGTAGGGCGTGTGTTCCACTTTTTGCAGGATTGCGCTGGTATCCAGCATGTTGGGCACACAAATCAGCTTATCCGCAAGCTCTGGAAGGTGGTCTTGCAACATCTCGCGGCAAGCCCGCGACACCACCGCAACGGCATCCATTCGGCTGCACATTGCGCCATACGCTACACGGTCCACATAAAATTCACCATGATGCCACCATGTAATTTTCCGCCTTGCCTTTACGGAATACGCTGCCAAGTTGGAGCAAATGCCGGGGCGGAAAGCGATTACGCAATCATAGTAGTGCTTACCTAGCAAAATGCTTGCGGCAGGCTTCAAAGCACCTGTGCCAAAAATCTTACGCAGTAAAAACAGCAACCGAAGTCTAAGGCACATCCAGTCGCGGGCTGCGATACAGCGCCGAACCGACAAGGCAAAGCCACCATAGGTGTTGTGCAGGTCTCGAAACAGCACATTCACTTCAGGCGGCAATTCTGAAGCATAGTCTCCGATGTCCTCCAGTAGCAAGAGATCAACGGCGTATTTTGTATAGTCCATGTGCCTGAGGATATCGACTAGTGAGCGCTCCACGCCACCGGTATTGAGATGGCCGTTGATGAAAAGGATATGCTTCATTTTCTCACACCGCTCCGCAAATCCGACACCACTGAAACGAGCCGGCGAAGCGCCACCGACCGATAGCGAATCGACCAGTACAGCATCTTGAATTGAATCGGATACGGACTAACATCAAATTCTTTCATCATGCGCACTACGCGGGGATGGTCCATAACGGCCTTTACCTTCCGATTCTGATCCCGCCGCGTCAGCGCGGAATTGCACAGGATGTAATAGATCTCTGCTCTGGCCAGATAGAACATGTTGGACTTGATCTGCTGGGTAAAATCGTAGTCCTCGCATTTGGAGAAGAAATTCTCTGTTTCCTCGTTGATCTTTAGATGACTGTCCCACCACCAAGACTTATACGTCCTGGATACCGACCCTTCCGTTGTGCGGTAATGGTAGAACTGATCGCCTTTCAGGTAGGCAAAAGAGTTTGCGCAATACAGCACCTCGGAGCCAAAGGGGGCGTCCTCACTGACATGAATATCCTCCCGATAGGAAAGCTGGTTTTTAACAATGATGTCCCGCTTGATAAGCAACGCCCAGTTTGAAATGGTAATTGGGTATTCGATACCGTCCATAACCAGATGCGGATATATTTTCTCCCGCATCTGTGCCTTATCATAAAAGCCTGCATTCACGTTGGGCTGGGTAAAGGGCGTCTCCGTTTTACCCTGAAAACGCACATAATCGCACAGCGTCACATCCGCGTCGGTGCCCAACATTTTTTCATACATCTCCGCAGAGACCCAGTCGTCCGAATCCACGAAGGCCACGTAGTCCCCGGAGGCCGCGCGAATCCCGGCATTTCGCGCAGACGCAGCTCTGCCGTTGGGCTTGTGGATCACCTTCACCCGTGCATCCTGCTCTGCATACCGATCACAGAGAGCGGGGCTGGTGTCTGTGGAGCCATCGTCCACAAGGATCAGCTCAAGATCTGCGAGTGTCTGCCCGAGAATGCTGTCCACGCACTCCTGCAAATATTTCTCGGCATTGTAGACCGGGACGATGACACTGACTTTTGGCATGATTTTCTCTCCCTTAACGGCGTAGTTCTTTCCGTATCCGGCGTATGACGCGTCCGACTTTCGCTCTGATCTGCTTTCTCTTCGGCAGCCAGCTCATCGAATACCAGTGGATCGAGTAGGTGTTCTCCGTCTTCGTCAGCTTGCCTGTCACACTGTCCAGCGGGTTGAAGTAGTCCACCGGATAGACGTGAATCCCGGCAACCACCTGCTCCTGCCCGTTGCGCACAAGACCGAAGCGCACCATCACGTCCGTATTGAGATGCGGGCAACCCACGGGCGTGACGCTGCCATCAGCACCGGCAAAGTGCAGCTTTTTATATTCCTCGATCATCGCCTGAATCACCGGATGGTGGGCCTCAGCGGCGATGGTCAAACCGGAGGCAACATACTGATCGTTCTCAAATCCAATGAAGCCCTCGTCATCCAGCAGCGGCGAAATATCCCGCAGCACCTCCACGTCGGTGTCGAAATACACGCCGCCGTACTGCTCCAGCACGACAAGGCGCATGACGTCGGACACGAAGGCGTACTTTTTCGCGGCATACGCCTCCGCCATGAAGGGCATGGCAAGATAATCGCAGTTTTCCTCGTTCCATTCGCGGATCTCAAAATCCGGGCAGAACTTGCGCCAGCTGGCGATACACATCTTGGCAAGCTCCGGCTTTTCGCCGCGGCCAAACCAGCAGTAGTGGATGATTTTGGGGATCATGGGTTCAGTCCTCCATCAGCGCGTAGATTTTTTCGACCTCCGCGCTGTTCGTATAATCTCTCTTTGCGCAGTTCTCCGACAGCTGCTGCATCCGGGTGGGGTCGCGCAGCAACGCGGCAATTCCGGCGGCGCAGCCTGCATTGTCCATGGGGACGATCACGCCGTCCACCCCGTCCTCCAGCTGGCTGCCGGAGGTGGCGTAGTTGGTGATGACGACAGGCTTCCCAAGAAGCTGCGCCTCCCGCACGGTGACGGCCTTACCCTCGTAGCGGGAGGGCTGCACATACAGATCGCAGGCGCGCATATAAGGGTAAGGGTTGTCCTTTTTGCCGAGGATGATGACGCGATCCTGCATCCCGGCCTCGTCGATTTTCTGACGGATCAGCGGCTCATCGCCGCCATAGCCGATGAGATACCACTTCACGTCAAGACCGCCCGCAACCATACGGCGGCAGATGTCCGGCACATTGTCGAAGTTTTTCGCCTCGCAGAAGCGGCCAACGGAGAGCAGGGATATTCCGTCGTCCGTGGGCATATCGGTCTGAGGTATTGCCGCCTGCTTACACGTCAGCTCCCGGGGCAGGCTATTCTCCACTGTTCGGACCTTCTGCGCCAGCTCCGGGAAGACGTTCTGAAAGCTCTCGGACGTATGCTCGGACACACCGCAGATGGCATCATAGCCCTCCCACATGGCAAGCTCCGCCGAGCGGTCGAAGGTCAGCGCCGTGTAGTCCGTGTGGATCCACGCCGCGTATTTCTTCGCCCTCACCCGTTCCCGCGCAAAATAATGCGGCGTCAGAAAGCTGATGGCAAGATCATAGGTCTTGTCCGAAATCTGCGGCATAGAGTTCAGCGTGTACTTGTGGCTGTAGGTCAGCACGGTGACGGACGGCTTCTCGCTGGGATACTTTCGGTCATAACGTCTCGCGGCAAGCTTACCTCTGAGCCGCCCGCGCAGCACGCCCAGTTGTCCGCTCTTGACGAGCGACGCCACGGGTACGGCAAGCGAGGCATACTGCGGAATTTCCGGCAGGAGCCTTGCCTTGGGGTTCAGATACGGTATTAGCTCGCCGCTGTGCCGCATTAGAAAGAGGTCAACATCATAACGGTCATAGTCGATGGCGTCGAGCAGCCCCAGCAAGCTGCGCTCCACGCCCCCAAGCTCCATCGCTTGGGAGAAGATGAGAATGGTGTGTTTCATCAAGCCTTTCTCCTGATATACCCCGTCAGCATCCAGCCCGCCGGGGTGCAGAGCACCGTCAGCAACTTTTTGGGGGATTCCCGGATATAGTTTTTGTTGCCCGCAATCTGGCTGCTGGAGCAGTAGTGGATGATATTCTTAAGCCGATACTGCCAAGTTAATCCCGGTACATCCATGATTACTCGCCGAAGTTCGGCAAAACTGCGGGGACTGTTGATGTATTGCTTCCAGATATTCGCCGTCATACCGTCAGGCTGATATTCCACCAAGCAAAAGCACTGGTTGACAGGATGAAACCGATACTGTCTGGACAGCTTAATGATCAAGTAGTGTGGATTAAGGTTTTTCTCGCCAGCAAACACAGGCATCGGAGCCACAGTGCGCAGCAAGTCATTGCGCACAACATATTTTTTGTCTCCCATACCCGGAACACAAAGCAGGGATGCCGCGTTGATTAGTTCGCTGTCTGGCAACGCTTTACCGATCAGGTTCCCGTTCTGATCAACATCCAAGCCAACCAGCCCTGCCGCGCCACTGTCCTTTACCTTTTGCCATTCAGCAAGGATTCGTTCTATTGCATCTTCTGGCATAGAATCGTCAGAGTCTATACAGACTGATAGTTCCGTTTTCATATTGGCAATGGCGGCATTGTATCCTGTGTGTAGGCCGCCATTCTCTTTATAGATATAGCGAATGGGATACCCATTTTCACGTTTCTGCCAATCTGTTACGAGTTCTTTTGTATAGTCTGTTGAGCCATCGTCGATGATTAGCCACTCGAAGTCCTTGCAGCTTTGACGATTCAGGCTCTCATAGCACTTAGGTAAGATATAAGCTCGATTATAGGTTGGTGTAAAAACAGTTATCTTCGGCATTGTTACATTCAAATCCCTTGCTTATCTGATGAAGGCAATCTTTCCATCTGTAGCAGCAAAGATTGCCTTCTTCTTATTTTCGTCGAGGCCATAGCTCATACGGTACTCATCGCCAAATGTGTTTGCTTCGTTCATTTGAGATTGAAATCGTGCGGCATATTCGTCCACACCGCAAATTTCCTTGGCCGGAATACCGGCAACAACTGTTTTTGCAGGCACGTCGTGCGTAACAATGCTTCCCGCACCAATCACAGCATAGTCACCGATGGTAACACCGGGCAGAATTGTTGTATTGGCCCCAATAAAGACGTGGTTGCCAATATGTACCTGTCCAATTTTGGTGTATCCAATGTATTTCTTTGTGCTGGCATCATGCGCCATAACCGTTACGCGGATACTCATCGTTACATCATCGCCAATTGTAATCAAAAAGCAATGTGTTGGGTCAAGAAAACAGCCCTGCTGGCGATTGAAGTCTTTCCCCACCTTCATCCCGCGTTTAATCAAGGTCTCGGTGGGAACCTCTCGGTTCAGCAGCATTAGAATTTTTCTTAGGAAACTCATTCAGCGGCCTCCAAATAGAACTTCTGTAGTTTTACGGCTTCGGTAGTGATGTCAAAGCCATGCGCGGCAATTTCGCTTCGGCGGTCGCTTCGGGGGAGATTCCTTTTTTCGAGAATCTTTGCCGCCCAAGTCTCCGGTTCTGCCGATAGAGGTAGAACATCCACTAAGCCGTTGGTCAGAATACACTCGGATGGAACCTTATCTGAGATCAGGCAAGGCAGGCCAGCGGCCTGTGCCTCTACCATCGTAACCGGCAGTCCCTCATACAGCGACGGAAACACAAATACATCCATCGCCTGCATCAGATCCGCAACATCACTGCGGATACCAAGAAAGCGGACGTGTTCCTCAATGCCCAAAGTCTGCGCCTTGGCTTGTATTTTTGGCATATCTTCTCCACCGCCAATCAGTAGAAGGGCTGCGTTCGGCTCTTTTTTCAGCAGGACGGCAAAGATATCAAGTAGAAACAGGTGGTTTTTCTGCGGATTGAACCGACCAACATGGCCGACCACCAATTCATCTCTGAGGCCGAGCTTTTGCCGCATCTCTATGCGTTTTGCCGGATCATAGGCGTAGGCAACCGCGTCAATGGCGTTATTGACAATCTGATATGGTGCTCCGTTAAACATCCAATCGCCGGCATCTTCGCCGCAGGCAAAAAGGTTGGTTGCATATTTAGAGATGCTCCGCTTATACCACAGTTTGACGGGATATTTTAGATTTTTATCCTGATTAGCGTTATGGCTATGTGCAATCCGAACCGGGATATCATGTTGCGCAGCAGCCTTCAAAATCACCGAGCTCAAGCAATCCTGATGGACATGAACGATTTTATACCCCGGGTGTTCATCAAAAAAGCGATTCAGAGCGGATAAGTAACTTTTACTCCACGGCACCAGTCGAGGTAGGCGATAGATTATCCCGCCAAGGGATTCGATCTCATCATCAAATGCCGCCCGTTCTTGCCGGTGAACGAGGAAATCGAATTGAACCTTCGCACGGTCAATGTAGCGGTAGTAATTCATAATCATGGACTCCAAACCGCCACGCTCCATGTGGGTGACAACTTGTAAAACGCGCAATTATACCTCACCTCGGCATTGCCAGATATTCGCTAATTGTATAGCGGTGGAAATTGTCGTCGAATGGAAGATTGATGGCATGTGCATAGTAGAAATAAGCTACATAGCCGATGACCATTGCAGCTTTAATAACCTTGCGATCCCTACCTTGGATTTTGCTGACCATCCACGGAAGCGATAGTATTTGGAAAATCAGAAAATAGTTTGCTAATCGGCCAAAATAATTTGCCGTGCCGAACAGTCCCACAAACATGATTGCTCCGTTAAGCATAGCCATGTTCACAAACAGATTTTGTTCTCTTGAACTGTCCGCGAACAACTGCTTCCGGTAAACAAATGACAATGCAAGCGGCACATTGCAGACCAAAACTCGGAAAATATTAACGCCTGCTTGGCTAAATTCTTCGACACTATATTCCTCACCTATCATTGTCGTAATATTGATGATTGTCCCCATTAGAGGCTGCAAAGCCAAACCAGCAACTATAAATAATGCGATGAAGAAGTAAGTCTTCTTTGTCCACGGTTTATAGGTAAATATCGGAACAAATAAAAACATCAATGCGTATGGGTGAAGCGTTGCAGCTAACAGGACACAGAGAACATATCGAATAGACTTTTTTTTCAAGAAGAAATGGACGGCCAAAAGGCAGATAGCGACGGCTGCCGTCTGCTTGATAGCAGCACACATAAACGAAAATGCGCCGGTCGTAAATAGCAGAAAAATTGCCAGAGGAAAGTTTTCTGAGTGCCTATATAAAAAGAACAAGTGCAGTCCGACAACAATTACGGCCCAAAACATCAAGAAATCCTGTGATATGATTCCTTCCGTTTTCAGCCACGCATTGATAATGTCAAAGCCAAAATTCGAGCCCAAATTGAGGCTGACCTCTTTCCAATGTGCTGGAAATGCACTCATCGCCTCATATGCATAGCGGTATGTTTCCGTATCGTTGTACCATTTACGCAGGCCAACAAATCCTGTCAGCAGGATAAAAATCACAATAGAAAACAGCAACTGCCTATGCCTTTTTTGCCCGTTCAACGGTCGAACAGCGACATGATCCGCACACCACGCCAAGGCAATCGTTATGAGCATGAGGGTGACTAAATCGCGCATGTCAAATCTCCAAGTGTTTGATGGTTTCCGCCACGACGGCGGTTTTGCTGAACCTTTGCTCCATTCGCTCCCGGCCTCGGCGGCCCATTTCACCCCGCCAGTTCTCTGGCAGCTCCACGAATCGCCGCATAGCTTCACATAGCGCATCCGCGTCCCTCGCTGGACACAGATATCCGCTGACGCCGTCCTCCGCTGCCTCGCGGCAGCCGGGGATATCGCTGGTAATGAGCGGTCTCCCGGAGGCGGCAGCCTCCAGCAGTACATTGGACATGCCCTCATGATACGACGGCAGCACCACGCAGCTCGCCATAGCATAAAAGCGCTTCATATCCGACTGATAGCCGTGATACTTGACCACGCCAGCCTTTTCCAATTCGTCCATGAGAGGCTTATATCCCTCTTCAAATGAGCCGACAATATGGAACTCCACGCCGTCGCCATATTCCTGCTTCATCCGCTTTGCGGCGGCAAACAGCTCGTCCACACCCTTTTCGTGCATGACGCGACCCACAAAGAGAAAGCGCACCGCCCCCTCCTGCGGGTAGGACTGATAGGGATAATCTTCTAAATTGACGCCTGCTCCGTTCAGCACCACGTCGCGCCCCTTCGGCACAACGCCGGTGGCAGCGAGGGTGTCCCGGTTCCCGGCATTCTCAAAAAAAACGACCCTCGCACCCTTCAACGCCGGTTTGTAGAGCGCCAGCACAAACTTCTTGAGCCAGCCGCCGTTTTCGATGGCGCTGCCAAGTCCCGTGATGTTCACAGCATAGGGGATGTGCGCCATCCGGCAGGCAAGGCCGCCGTAGATGTTGGGCTTGATGGTATAGGTCAGAACAAGGTCGGGCTTGACTTCTTTCAGAATCGCTCGATATTGGTGAAAGAGCTTGCTGTCATGAAGCGGATTCATGCCCCGTCGGTCGATGGGAAGTTCAATCACGCGGTCAACCAAATGCAGAAGCTCGTCCCAGCGGTCATTGTGCGGAACAATAGCATATACCTCTGCTTTTTCTCGCAGGGCAATTATCAAATCCTTACGAAAATCGTAAAGCCCACCACTCTGATTTGCTAATATTGCAATTCGCCTTTTCATTTTGCCTCATCCAACACGAGAGTTTTTAGCTCGTTGTACTTCATCATAACAACATCGCTTCTATATTCCCCCACGGAGGGGACATTTTGCTGCCCGCTCAGGTTATTCACAATCATCTGTGGCGTTTTTACGCCGCATTCATAGGCGTGCGGATAACCGCCTCCAAAGCGCGGATTGACCTCGGAAATATAATACGCATCCCCGATTTTGAAGATATCCATATCGATCTGTGCACGATACCCACTCTCTTCAACAAAACGTGAAATCAGCGCAAACAGCGTTTCATCCTTAAAGGAGATCGCCTTATCCGTCTCTCCGGCCCGCATCACCAATTTGTTCTTCGTAAAGGCGGCAACAACATGGCCGGAAAGCATATCCGTGTAAACATCCGCGCCGATTTCCTGCCCGTTCAGGAACTCCTGAATGATCATGTCCGGCTGGTGCTGAAAGAGGAATGCTGCCGTTTCCATATTCTCCGCCTTGGAGATATGCAGACTTGCACTGCCAAAGCGCGGCTTCACAAAAACCGGGAACGTCACCTCACCATTAGCCAGCGCCTGTTCAAATGCCGAAAACTGCACATAGGTTTTCGCGCAGCGGTAGCCGTGCTCCGTCAGCCAGTTATACATCGCCCATTTGTCCAGTGCCATCTCGCACAGCTCATAGGACGAACCAATGACCGTCGTACCAACGGCTTCAAAATCCTTCTTGTACTGCGCCAGAAGCGACAGTTCCGGGTCAATCAATGACAAAACGCCATCGATACGTTCATTTTTGCAAATCGTTATGATCTCATCAATATAACCGGGTTCGGTCATTCGAGGGACGATATAGAAAGAATCTGCATCATAAAGCGCAGGTGCATACGGGTTGCAATCGGTCGCAAAAACTTTGCCAGAAGGACCGACCGCATCTTTGAAATATTGAACGACTTTATTTCTCGTTCCGCAGCTAAGAATTAGAATGTTCATATACGTTCCTTTATCCAATCGCAGAAAATTGGCGTACCGCCAGTGTGGATGAATAGTACTGTTTTGTTCTTAATTTGACGCGATTTTATATATTGCTCCATTCCCCAAAACGCTTTTCCTGTATATGTAGGATCAAGTGGGACACCGTATCGAGTAAGAACTCTTTCTATTGTCATATCGATATCTTTAGAATGATGTCCATACCCACCGCAAATGTAGTCGTCTATGAAACACAAATCATCGCCAACATCTATTCCACAATATTCCTTTACACTATCAGAAATAATTCGCCCACCACGTGGATTTCGCCGGGCAATACTAATGCCAACAATCTTTGAAGAACTATGACAACGTTTCTTACCACATATCAACCCAGCTTGAGTTGTTCCAGTTCCAGATGCATGGAATATATAATCGAAAGAAACGTTCTGACTATGTTCAAAAGCCTTGATTTCGTCGAATGCCAGATCATAGGCTTTTGTCCCAATATTTCCGTGTCCACCGCCTTGAATGAAATAGGCTCGTTTCCCTTTAGCAGCATAACTATCCATAACCGCTTCTATCGTTTGCGATACATCCTCTGCATTGCACACTGTTATATCAGCATTGAATAATGCCACCATTTTTCTGTTGGCTGAATTATTGTTATCTTCTGTTGAGATAATATGACAATGCTTTCCTTTGGCGGCAGCCATATTGGCGATCACCCTACAATGATTTGAACTACCACTCCCATACGTTACAACGGTGTCATAGTTTCCACTGTCTATTTCTTCAAAGAATAACTTTGCTTTTCTAACCTTATTTCCACCAAATGAATATGGTATCAAGTCGTCACGCATGACGAAAACTTCATTTGATGCAAGTTCCATTAACCTGTATGTTGGCACCATGTTCTCTGCTCCTATACACATCAAAATCTTCTTGTGCATTTAACTTAATTCCGCTATGAGACAGCGCAACAACTACTGTGCGTAGCAAAATCTTAATATCACCGAGAAGGGAAACCGCAGAGACATATTGTAAATCATAAGAAAATTTCTCTTCCCACGAAACACAATTTCTGCCGTTAATCTGAGCGAGTCCAGTAAGGCCAGGACGCACATCATGACGATGACGTTCTGTTTCTGTGTAATATGGAAGATACTTCACCAGCAACGGTCTTGGCCCCACGATGCTCATCTTGCCGCGGAAGATGTCCCACAGCTCCGGCAACTCGTCGATGCTCAGAGAGCGCAGCTTCTTTCCGAAGCCCGTCATCCGTTCCTTATCCGGCAGCAACTCGTCGTTTTCGTCCCGCGCGTCGCTCATGCTGCGGAACTTATGGAGTTTAAAAATCTTTTCGCCTTTCCCCGGACGCTCCTGACAGAAGATCACAGGGCTTCCGAGCTTCACGCGCACAAGAATCGCCGTCACCACCAGCAGCGGCGACAGGACGATCAGCGCACACCCGGACAGCACAATGTCCAGCAGGCGCTTGATGTATTTTTCATAAAACCCAGCCTTGTGCCGCATCAGAACATCCCCCGAATGGCCTCGCACACGCGGTCCACATCGTCCATGCTCATCTTCGTATCGCTGGGCAGGCACACGCCGCGCGCAAAGAGATCGTCGCCCACCGGCGCATCGCTGACGCTGACAAAGGGGCAGCCTGCGAAGACCGGCTGCAAATGCATGGGCTTCCAGAGGTAGCGCCCCTCAATGCCAGCCTCATTCAGCTTTGCCAGCATCTCACCGGGCGTCACGCCGCAGCCCTCGTCCAGCAGGGCGACGGACAGCCAGCGGTTCGATTCCGCGCAGGGGAGCTCTGGCTGCATGGTCAGCGGCAGACCTTTCAGGTTTTCGCAGTAGCGTGCAAAGATCGCCCGCTTCTGCTCCACGCGCAGCGGCAGCACCTTCATCTGCCCGCGCCCAATGCCCGCGCAGATGTTGCTCATGCGGTAGTTGTAGCCGATTTCCTCGTGCTGGTACCACGGCGCGTTCTCGCGCGCCTGCGTGGAGAGCTTCAATGCGTGCTTCGCCTCATCCTCCGTCCGGCACAGCAGCATCCCGCCGCCGGAGGTTGTGATGATCTTGTTGCCATTGAAGGACAGGCCACCGAACTCACCGAAGGTGCCGCACTTCTGCCCGTTGTATGTAGAACCCAGCGCCTCGGCGGCATCCTCGATCAGAGGAACATTGTGTTCCCGACAGATGGCAGCAATCTCGTCCAGCTTGGCAGGGTTGCCGTACAGGTGGACAACGACCACGGCCTTGGGTGTACCGTGCAGCGCAAAGGCGCGGCGCAGAGCGGCGGGGTCCATATTCCACGTCTCCCGCTCGGAGTCGATGAACACCGGCTTCGCACCGCAGTAGGCCACGGGATTGGCGGAGGCGGAGAAGGTCAGGCTCTGGCAAAAGACCGTGTCCCCCGCCTTCACGCCCGCGAGGATCATGGCAAGGTGCAGCGCCGCCGTACCGGCAGAGAGGGCGACGGGATATCCCTTACCCATGTAAGCTCCCATCGATTTTTCAAACTCGTTGACATTCTCACCCAGCGGTGCGATCCAGTTTTTCCGAAATGCGTCGTTGATGTACTCCAGTTCATAGCCCTCGTCCGACATATGCGGGCTGGCCAGCAAAAGTCGTTTATCCATGTTCTTCTCCTATGTTTTTCGTCCACCGGATGCCCAAATATGCTTCGGTCGGGCGTATTCGCTGCGTTTAAAAGCGCGACAAAGCCGCGTCATTCCTTTTTGCCGCTGTGGCATGCAGAAATGCGCAAGTTCATCGATCCATGTATATTGCCGCCTCCCACCCGAAAAACGTTGGGATTAAGCCATTTTTATTGCTTAATTATACTACATATGGATAAAAAGCGCAATGCCTAACATAAGTGAAAAAGTGTGCTGGTTTGTCAATGAATCAGCACACTTTTCCTCGTTCAGCAGAGCATTTTCCGGTTGCACATGCTCAATTCATGTGGTACAATGTTATTCAATAAAGCAAGTGCGAAATTCGCCTTGAGTGGTAACACGACGAAGAAAGTATGGCTTGCTTGGAATGAAGGGTATCAGATGAAAGAACCGGGGAACAACGCAATCCAGCTTTTTGAGGATCAGAAGATTCGCGTGGCGTGGGATGCAGAGCGGGAGGAATGGTACTTCTCCATCGTGGGTGTGGTCGGCGTGCTGACAGACAGCCCTGACTACAACACCGGGCGAAAATACTGGAACAAGCTGAAACAGTGTCCGAAAGAAGAAGGCAGTGAACAGGTGACAAACTGTCACCTGTTGAAAATGCAGCGCGGTTGCCGGAATGGACAGAGCACGCCGAGAAGACCACAAATGAGGAGTGAATCCAAGCTCAGCTACCGAGAAATTCTCGGAAACTGCCGTCCACGGGCGGCATACATCTCCGAATTTGATCGGCAGATGGAAAAATACTTAAAGGGCGGTGAGCCAAATTGATTGAACGCTTTGACATCGCGGGCTATGCCCGCATTTCCGTGGATGATGAGCAGGAGCAGAAGAACATCTCTATCGAGAACCAGAAGGCCATCATCGAGGACTATGTAAAGACCCACTTCCCCGGCAGCACGCTGACGTTTTTTGAAGACCGCGACCGCTCCGGCTACACGTTCGAGCAGCGCGAGGGCTATCAGGAGATGCGCCGGGGGTTGATGCGCCACAAATATGACATTCTCATCATCAAGGACTTTTCCCGCTTCTCCCGCCGCAACTCGCGCGGTTTGGTGGAGCTGGAAGACCTGCGCGATGCGGGCGTGCGCATCATCTCCATCGGCGACGGCGTGGACTTCCCCAATGACGACGACTGGCTGAAAATCCAGTTTCAGTTCCTTGTGAACGAAATGCCCGTCACGGACACCTCCCGCAAGGTGCGCAGCGTTGTGAAGCGGCGGCAGAACGACGGCGAGTGGATCTGCGCCGCGCCCTACGGTTATCTTGTGACCGAGGACAAGCAGTTTGAAATCATCCCCACGGAGGCCGAGACCGTCCGCAGGATTTTTGACCTCTACAGCAACGCCGGTTGGGGCTACAAGAAAATCGCCAACTACCTCACCGATCAGGGCGTTCCCACGCCGCGTATGTCCGAGCGGATGCGCAAGGAGGCGGCGGGCAAGAAAACCAAGCGGGAGGCCAAGAACGCGTGGGCCATCGCCACGGTGCAGGGCATTCTGGACAACGACTTCTATATCGGTACGCTGCGGCAGGGCAAGTACACCCGTGCCAAGATCAACGGCAGGGACATCAAGCGCAACGACGATGAGCACATCGTCATTGAGAAACACCATCAGGCCATCATCGACTACCGCACCTTCGCCATCACCCGCGCGCTGCGGGAAAAGCGCAGCCGCAGCAACTATCGTGGCGTGAAGATCAACGACAATGTGTACTCCGGCTTTTTGCAGTGCGGCGACTGCGGCAGTCCGCTGTTCGCCATGAGCCGCAGCGATTTGGCCCCCGCCTACACCTGCGGGACGTATCACCGGCGCGGCCTCAAGGGCTGCACCAGTCATCATATCCGCGTTGACCGGCTGGACGAGCTGCTGAAAAACTATGTGCGCAAGCTGGCGGACAGCTCCTCCGCCATGCTGGCGCAACTCAACGAGGAGCTGAAGCGGGAGACCGAGCAGGTGGCGGAAACGGAGCAGTCTGAGGACAACCTCGCCGAGGTGCTGGCCGACCTCACCGAGGAGCTGAAGGTCACGAAGCGCCAGCGCATCCGGGAGATCATGAAAAAGCCGGAGCAGGAAGTCTCCATCGAGGCGCTGTATGACGAGATGGAAGCAGACCTCCAAAAGAAGATCGACGGCATCCACCACCAGATCGACCTGCTGTCCGACAAGCGCAACACCATCATTCAGGTCAACCGCGTGGCCAAGACCGCCATCGACGTGTTCCGCGACATTCTGGAAAAGGACAAGCTGGAGCGAAACGATCTGGAGCTGCTGATCGACAAGATCCTCGTCTTTGAAGATCACCTGGAGATCAAGCTCAAAACCGACATCGACACGCTGCTGCGCTGCGGGAAGCTCCCCGCGAAAACGGAGGACGCCGCAAATTTTCGTGAAGGCACGGAAAATATCGAAAACACGCTGATCCAGTCCTCAAAAGGCCGCGAGGACAAGGTTTTCCGTGTCCATGTTATCAGTAACGGCGACCCGCTGGAAATCTACACGGAGAAGGACGGCGAGGTGATTTTTAAGAAATATTCGCCGATGGGGGACCTGCAGGCGGTCGCGGCGCAGCTGTGCGAGTCCATCGGCAAGAACACCGGCCACATCGCGGCCGTGGCGGACCGCGACTCCATCATTGCGGTGGCGGGCGCGCCGAAGCGCGAGCTTCTGGAAAAGCGCAACTCCGCCGAGCTGGAGCAGCTGATGGAGCAGCGGCGCAGCTACCGCTACCACGGCGGCGAGAGCCGTCTGCGCGCGGCGGAGTCCGTGGAGCGCTATCACCTCGGCGTGGCGGCGCCGATCGTGGCCGAGGGCGACCTGATGGGCTGCGTCATGCTGCTCATGGGCGAGCACGACGCAGCGCCGACCGAGTCGGAGCAGACGCTCGCGCAGACGTTCGCGGGCTTTCTGGGAAAGCAGATGGAGAGCTGAAGGGGAAAAGGGAAGATATTCGGGGCCGGGAGGCCCCGATTTTTTCGTATTTTCAAAAATAAAGGTAGAAAAAAGAGGCGTTCAACGGTATAATTACATAGTAGATCAGTATGCAACAGGAGGGAACGGCGTGAAGCTTGCGGCGCTTTTGGGAAACGATACGCTGAAGCAGCGCCTTTCTGCGCTGCAGGCCAAGGGCAAGCTGACGCACAGCTTCCTGCTGACCGGGCCGGAGGGCTCCGGGCGGCACACGCTTGCGCGCATCCTCTGCGCCGCCATGCAGTGCACCGCGCCCGGCGAACGCCCCTGCGGCGTCTGCCCGCAGTGCCGCAAGGTGCTTGACGGCGCGCACCCGGACATCTGCATCGTGGATGACCCCGAGAAGAAGACCATTCCCGTCAAGCTCGTCCGCGATGCCTGCACCGATCTGTATATCCGCCCGAACGAAGGGCAGCGCAAGATCTATCTGTTCCCGCGCGCGCAGGACCTGAACCAGCAGGGGCAGAACGTCCTGCTCAAGAGCATCGAGGAGCCGCCTCCCTACGGCACGTTCCTGCTGCTGGCGGAGCACGCCGAGCAGCTGCTGCCGACCATCCGCAGCCGCTGCGTGGAGCTGCGCCTGTCGCCGCTGCCGGAGGCCGTTCTGCTTCCCGCGCTGCGGGAGCGTTTCCCGGACGTGCCGGAGGGCACGCTCCGCGCCGCCGGCGTGCGCGCCGGGGGCTATCTCGGCCGGGCGGAGTCCATCCTGCGGGACGACGCCGGGCTGCTGCCGCAGAGTGCCGCGTTTGTCCGTGCCTACTGCGCGCGGCGTCCGGAGGAGCTGCTGCAGGTGCTCGCCCCGATGGAGCGGCTGAAGCGCGAGCAGCTCCGCCCCATCCTGACGCAGTGGCAGGCCCTTCTCGTCTCTGCCCTGACCTCGCGCAGCGGGCTGCCGCCCCTGCGGCCCGAGTGCGCGCAGATCGCGGAAGCACGCCCCGTTTCGGATATCACGCAGGCGATCGAGGCGATCCGGCTTGCGCTGCGCGATCTGGAGGGCAATGTCAGCCCCGGTGCGATCTGTGGCGCGCTGACCGTAAAGCTGCGGTGAACGCAGTATTTGCAGACTGTCAAAAACCTGCCGGGCCAAAAGCTTTGGAGGGACTTTTTTGACAAGCTGATTTGATTTTATGATGTTTTCCCGTTCATACGGAAAGGAGCTTTTCATGGAAGAACCCAAATTTGAGCCGGTCCCCGAGGAGACCGCGGAGGCCCCGGCAGAGCCCGCCGCGCTGCCCGCGGCCGACGAAGCCCTCATCCCCGAGATGCCCGAAGAGCCGGCCGCCCCGGCGGAAGACCCCATGGTCGAGGTCTGCGACGTGCAGTTCCGTTCCGGGTCAAAGGTCTATTTCTTCGCGCCCGGCGAGCTGAAGATCGCAACGGGCGACGAGGTCATTCTGGAGACTGCCCGCGGGCCCGAATTCGGCCAGTGCGTCCGCGGCAACCACATGGTGCACCCGCGCGAGGTCACTCCGCCGCTGCGCCCCATCCTGCGGCTGGCCACGCAGCAGGACAAGCGCGTCCACGCCGAGAACTGCCGCCGCGAAAAGCGCGCCATGGACGTCTGCCAGCAAAAGATCGCCGACCTCGGGCTGGAAATGCAGCTCGTCTCGGCGGAATATGCCTTTGACGGCAGCAAGGTCCTGTTCTTCTTCACGGCCGACGGCCGCGTCGACTTCCGCGAGCTGGTCAAGAGCCTCGCCTCTGTGCTGCGCACCCGCATCGAGCTGCGGCAGATCGGCGTTCGTGACAAGGCGAAGATGGTCGGCGGCCTCGGCATCTGCGGCCGCCCGTTCTGCTGCCGCCAGTTCCTGGACGATTTCCAGCCGGTGTCCATCAAGATGGCCAAGACGCAGAACCTCAGCCTGAATCCCACGAAAATTTCCGGCACCTGCGGCCGACTGATGTGCTGCCTGAACTACGAGCAGGAGACCTATGAGGAGCTGCTGAAGACCAGCCCGAAGAACGAATCGTTCGTCGACACGCCGGACGGCCGCGGCACGGTCACGGAGGTCAATCTGCTCAAGCAGTGCGTCCGCGTCCGGCTGGAGCAGCAGCCCGACACCATCGTCTGCCACCACAACTGTGATATCTGTGTTCTGCGCAACGGCAAGGCGCGCAAGACCGACCCACCCATTCCGGACGATCTCGCGCCGATCTCCGGCAATCCGCAGAAGTGCCGCAAAAAGGAGGCTCCCGAGCTCAAGACCTATCTCGAGCCGGTCGTCATGCGCCAGAACGCCGCCGTGCTGGAAGAGGCCCGCACGAACGAGGCCGACATTCAGAACGAGCAGCAGCGCGGCGAAAAGCGGCATGTACACACGGAGGCGGGAATG
>ERZ773193.899-NODE-899-length-41986-cov-13.770027_pt1 | contig 41986 bp, 31 predicted proteins | sample MGYA00511110_ERZ773193 | MGnify/ENA primary metagenome ERZ773193 (study PRJEB29015, sample SAMEA2737784) | human gut metagenome | biome: human gut; feature: human-associated habitat; material: faeces | place: China | collected 2012 ... | reverse complement strand
ATGCAACAATTGCAGAAATGTTGCCAAATTAAAATATAAATCATTTGTTTGCACAGATTTGTGGGGTGAATTTTGTGCAGGGTGATGATAAAATGTGAGCTATCAGAAAATAAAAATAGATGCTTTTGGCATAGGGGGTATGCTTATGAAGAAATTTTTGGCTATAGTCGCTCATGTTATCAGTGGTCTGGGAAATGACCTTTTGGGCTGGGTGGTAATCATTAGCTTTGAGCTGACAGGCAGTGAGGGGAAGTTTCAGGACGATGTTTTTCATTGGATAATTTTTGCTTGTGGTTTGATACATATTGCGGTGAGCGTGCTGTACAGTTTGTTGGTTTGGAAAAAGGGTACGGCGAATGGTCATGCTCTGTCGGGAAAGATTTTGGCAGTTTATGATATCATTATGACGCTGGTACCTTATATGTACTGGTTTGTGGTTTGTGTGCTGTAGGTTTGGGTAAGGTGAAACTAACGGACGAGGTTTGCCGTATGGCTTTGGATAATATGTGATAGGTTGGAGGTTGAGCGTTATGAAAAAATTTAGGACGGTGGCGGCTGTTGTTATCATGTTTTTTGCGGCTATGGCTGGCTATTTTGTTGGGGCAGCATTGCAGGAGGAAATGGGCGGTGCGATACTGTTTGCGGTGATAACCGGGTTTGCTTGCGTTATTTACAATATGGATAATCGGGAATAGAGTTGGTGTTGTTTAACGGATAGAAAGGTGAAAATATGGAAAATACGTTTAGTGTGAAGATGATATTTCACTTTTATCACAGTGTGGTAAAGGCGGAGCTTAAAAGGAGAGGCTTTTCTAAAGAGGTGGCTAAGAAGATAGAGGAAGAACATGGGAAGATAGTTGCGAGGGCTAAGGATATTGGTAAGTCAAAGCTTTTGAGTTCGTACATTATGGCGAGCTATTACATTGCCATGAACAGGAGCACAGGGAAGTCTGCGCAGGAGAATTTTGAGATATTCCGTGACGGGCTTTGCGCTTCAAAGCTTTTTCACAAGGTCATGGGTGATGTGGACAGTTATCTTGACCCTAAGAAGATGCCAGGGCGTTTGAAATGGTCGGAAGACAGCCACAAGAGGTTATATGAAAACGACTGGGTGGTGGACATACTGCCGGGCAATGGTGAATATGACCTTGGGTATGATTATCACGAATGTGGGGCGTGCAAGCTTTGTAAGGACGAGGGGTGTCCTGAGCTGGCGGCTTACATATGCAAAATGGACTTTGTGCTGGCGGACATGATGAACATGAAACTCGTTAGGACGGGGACTATTGCTGAGGGTGCACCATACTGCGATTTTAGGTACAGCAGGAAGAAGTGACAGGCTCATAGGGGCTGAGAGTTATTTAAGAGAAGGTAAAAAAGAATGAAAGAGTTGGAGTATCCATTTGACAATGGGTTTATAATGAAAAAGAAAAGGTCGCTGAAAAGGCAGCTTTTGGGCGACGGAGCGGTGCGGCTGAAAAAGAGGGTGGCTGTGCTGGGCGGCTCGACTACGGACGATATCGTGTCGGTATTGGAGCTGTTTTTGCTTGACATGGGCTTTGAATGTGAGTTCTATCGATCGGAATACGGACAGTTCTGGCAGGACGCTGTGTTCTCAAACGAGGAGCTTGACCGCTTTAAACCTGATATCGTTTATATACACACGAGCCTTAGAAACCTCAGCTTTTCACCTACCCCCAGGTCGGGTGAAGAGGAGATAGAGCAGGGGTTGAACGCTGAGCTTGACAGGCTTTCTCAGGCTTGGGACGGAGTGAAAGAGCATTTCGGCTGTCCTGTGATACAGAACAATTTTGAGCTTCCGTTTTTCCGCCTTATGGGAAACATGGACGCTTCCGACAGGCGTGGAAAGGTGAACTTCGTCACAAGGCTCAATTCGGCTTTGTATGACAGGATAGCCCAGAGACCGGAGGTTTATCTCAATGATATAAACTGGCTGTCAGCGGCATATGGGCTTGAAAAGTGGAGCGAGCCGAAGTATTGGTATCTCTACAAATATGCTCTCAATATCGAGGCTATACCTGAGCTGGCTTTTCAGGTGGCGAATATTATAAAGGCTATCTTTGGCAAGAACAAAAAGGCGCTGGCTCTTGACCTTGACAACACTCTTTGGGGCGGCATCGTTGGTGACGACGGTGTGGAAAATCTCGAGATAGGCAAGGAAACGGCTGAGGCAATGGCTTATTTTGAGTTTCAGCAGTATGTTAAGGCGCACAAGGACTTGGGCGTGCTTTTGACGGTATGCTCCAAAAACGAGGAAGAGAACGCTTTGGCTGGGCTTTCCCACCCTGAGGGCGTGCTAAGGCCTGATGATTTTGTGGCGATAAAAGCCAACTGGCTGCCAAAGGACAAAAATATCGTTGACACGGCGGAGGAGCTTAACATTCTTTCTGAGGCGTTTGTTTTTGTGGACGATAACCCTGCGGAGAGGGAGATAGTCAGGGAACAGCTTGGGGGAACGGCTGTGCCTGAGATAGGGGAAGTCACGGACTACATAAGAGTGCTTGACCGTTCGGGATATTTTGAAACTGTTACGCTGTCGGAGGACGATCTCAAACGCAATGATATGTACAGGGCGAACGCTCAACGTGCAAAGGCGCAGAGCAGGTTTGCGGATTATCATGATTATCTTTTGAGTCTTGAAATGACGGCAGAGATAGGGGATTTTTCGCCTTTGTATCTGCAAAGGATAACTCAGCTCACCAACAAGAGCAATCAGTTCAATCTCACCACAAAGAGATACACTGCGGAGCAAATGGAGGCGGTCTATAACTCTGATGAATACATAAGGTTGTATGGAAAGCTTTATGACAAATTCGGTGACAACGGCGTTGTGGCGGTGACTATCGGAAAGACAGACAGCGAGGACAAGGGCAGGCTTGATATCGAGCTTTGGCTGATGTCATGCCGTGTGCTGAAAAGGGATATGGAGCTTGCTATGCTGGATAGTCTGGTGGCACAGGCGAAAAAGCGTGGCATAAGGGAGATATACGGGTATTATTACCCTACGGCGAAAAATAAAATGGTGGCAGGGCTTTATGAAAGCTTCGGCTTTGAGAAGATATCTCAGGACGAAGAGGGCAACACGGCTTGGCGGCTTTTAGTTGAGGGGTATGAGGATAAAAATACTGTTATAAAGGTGAAGGAGGAGCATTATGCTTAGCAAGGACGAGATAATTGAAAGACTTGATGATGTTTTCAGAGATGTTTTTGATAACGATACTTTGGAGGTGGACGAGAACACCACGGCTGATGATATCGAGGATTGGGACTCTATCGAGCATATCACTCTTATCGGTGCGGTGGAGGACGAGTTCAAGATGAGGTTCAAAATGGGCGAAGTTTCGGGTATGAAAGATGTGGGCGAGATGATCGGCATTATTGAGCAGAGAGGCAAGTAACAGGCTGTTTGCGAAATGTGCGTGAGAACGCTGTTCTTTTTCTGAATTTTGTGATTTCTAGCGGCGGTATGGCTGAAAGGCTGTACTGCCGTAAACTTTTAATGTAAATTCATAGGTTATACTTGAAATATCTGCGAAAATGGTTTATACTATTGGTAATAAAACTATTTTACGGAGGATATTATGGAAGATAATTTTACCCTCTGTCAGGGCGTATCTGTGGGCGGAGCGGAAAAACTGCGGTCCTGTTGCCACATTCAGGGGGATAATATAAGTGGTGTGCTGAGTTGTGACATCATGGCGAAGGTCGCCTGCGGTGTGATAGAGAAGCTCGCTGAGCCTATATTCTTCTTTCTGGAGCTTCCTGACAGCGAGAGAGATGGATACAAGACTTATTATCTTGATAACTGCACGAAAGAGGTCGCCCTTGCCATAATGAAGCGTTACGGCACTGTGCTTGTAAATGACGGAGTATCGAGATTTGGGTTTGGCTCGCACAAGAATGACGAGGAGATATATTTCACAGACTATCAGGAATTTCAGATATACTCACGCAATCCAAAGAAGCTTGAGAAACTTTTTGACAGGCTTGGGATAGACGTTGTGGGCGAAGATGAAGTTGTAACACTGTGGGACTTGATAAACGAGGACAACACCGGTTGTATCTCATGCGTTGAGGCGGACGGCGAAACGGTTTTTGACATACCTGAAAATCTAAAGTCTGAGGGTATGTACGAAGCTGAATGAAAATACAGGAGGAATGTACATGAACATCTGGCACGATATTTCACCAAAGGTGATAACAAAGGAAAAATTCACGGCGGTAATAGAGATACCAAAAGGCTCAAAGGTAAAATACGAGCTTGACAAGACCACGGGCCTTCTGAGAATGGACAGGATACTTTACACATCGACCCACTATCCTGCAAACTATGGTTTTATCCCTAGGACGTATGCAGAGGACGGCGACCCGTTGGACGTACTTGTGCTTTGCTCGGAAACGCTTGTGCCTTTGTCTTTGGTTGACTGTTATCCTATAGGCGTTATCTCCATGCTTGACAATGGTGCGGCTGACGAGAAGATAATCTGCATTCCGCTCAATGATCCTACATACAACATATATAAGGATATTTCAGAGCTGCCTAAGCACATTTTTGATGAGATGTGTCATTTCTTCTCGGTATACAAGGCACTTGAACACAAGGACACTGTGGTCGATGATGTTAAGGATCGTGAACACGCTACTGAGATCGTGGCACAGTGTATCGACAGATACATTGAGAATTTTTGCAAGTAAATAACTGAGGCTTGGCGGACGCACCCCGGTGCGTCCGCTTTTTTACTGCATATTGTATTTCTACCCTTGCAGTTGCCTTTTTTGCCACTTTATTTTGCGGTTTTGTGCAATTTTACTATTATTTTTGGCTGTTTTAACGTTAAAAACCCTCTCTCATGCTCCTTTCCTCTTCAAACTTTATTTTCTTTATCTAAGCAATGAAAATTTACAAAATCGGATAGTGTAATAATTAAATTAGAAAACAAATTTCCTTGTTACCGAATTTTAACCTTTTTGCGACACTATATTCTACCGTTCATCACCCTTCTTGCTTTTTCTGTCACAGCGTCAGAAATAATTGTGCTTTTTTTCGCAAAACCTATTGACGTATACTATATGTTGTGTTACAATAACTTTATAAGGTCAATACGATGTGAATGTATGGGAGTTTCGCGGAAATATCTGCTATCTTTATACAGGTGCAAATGTTTAAAGTACCACAAGATATTGTATGACGTAAAATTAATTAAAAGTTTACAAATTACAAGATGGTGACAAATTAAAAGGTGAAAGTTACAAAATCCCCCTAAAATCTCTCTTAAATTGACCAAGTGTCCAAGAAAAATCCCTTGCAAAAATTCACTTTGGGAAATATTACTGTTGCAATTTTCTATAATATAGTGTATAATTATTGTACGGTGGTTAAAAGTGCAAAAAAGTGGTGATGAGTGCTTCAAAAGTGGCATTTCATTGCTTAACTCGGTCAAGGGAGGTGAACGGCTTGCAGGCGTGCTTGCTTAAAGGAACTTACAATCAGACTATGGACGCTAAGGGAAGAATGACTTTTCCTACTAAGCTCAGAGAGCTTATCGGCGAGCGGTTCATTGTAACTAAAGGTATAGACGGCTGTCTGTTCGTTTATTCCCTTGAGGATTTCGAGAAAAGAGCCGAAAAGATCAGAAGTCTGCCTATGGCTAAGGCGAGAGCTTTACAGCGAAGCTTTATGGCGTGGGCGTGCGAGGTCGAGCCTGACAAGCAGGGCAGGATACTTGTTCCGCAGTCACTGAGAGAGGTGGCAGGGCTTGAAAAGGAGATCGTTGTGGCCGGAGTATCTGACAGATGTGAGATATGGGATAAAAAGCGCTGGGACGATTTCAACAGCAGCATTGATGATAACGAGCTTATGGAAGCTCTGGAGGGGCTTGATTTTTAATGGAATTTAACCACATTCCCGTACTGCTTGATGAGTGCTTGGAGGGTCTGAACATTCGACCTGACGGCATTTACTGCGACGGCACTGCCGGAGGAGCAGGACATTCGAGAGAGATCGCTAAAAGGCTTGACGGCGAAAAGGGCGGCAGGCTTGTGGCTATAGACAGAGATCCCGAGGCGGTGAAAACTGCGACTGAACGGTTGGCAGGCTATCCTGCGACTGTTGTGAGAGGGAATTACTCTGAGATAGACGAGATATTTGAAAGGCTCGGCATAAGCGGTGCTGACGGCATTCTTATGGATCTGGGCGTTTCCTCTTATCAGCTTGACAATGCGGAGAGAGGTTTTTCCTATCACAACGACGCACCTCTTGACATGAGAATGTCAGGGGAGGGGCTTTCCGCCAAGGACGTTGTGAACGGATATGATTATCAGAGCCTTGCGAGGATAATTTTCGAGTACGGTGAAGAAAAGTTTTCAAGAAGCATTGCTTCTAAGATAGTAAAATACAGAGAACAAAAACCGATAGAGACAACTATGGAACTTGCCGAGATAATAAAAAGCGCAGTTCCGCAGAAGGCAAGGCGTGAGAAAAACCCTTGCAAAAAGACTTTTCAGGCTATCAGGATAGAGGTAAATAAGGAGCTTGAACATTTGAATATCGCTCTTGACAAGGCATTCGATTGTCTTAACGTGGGCGGCAGGCTTTGCATAATCACTTTCCACTCGCTGGAGGACAGATTGGTAAAGCAGAGATTTCAGAGCTTCTGCAAGGGCTGTATATGCCCACCTGATTTTCCACAGTGCATATGCGGAAGAACGCCTAGGGGAAAGCTTGTGAACAGAAAGCCTATAGAGGCTGATGAAAAGGAGCTTGCGGAGAATAACAGAAGCCGCAGCGCTAAGCTCAGGGTGATCGAGAAGATCAAGGACTGAGTGAAATTTGTGTGAAATTGGGAATGTGTAAATAACGGGCTTGCCCGTGGATCGTGAGAGGTGTTTTACCGCAATGGCAAAGGTACATAACTTGGCATTTGATTACAGTGCCTATGACAACGCTCAGGAGGCGGAGGCTCAGAGAGCCATAAAATATAAGAAAAACCCTGCACTAAAGCAGAAAACCGTATCGGTAGTAGCTGTGATAGGCATTTGTCTGCTGGTGGCTGTCGTTCTTGGAACGATGATATACGGCAGAGTCGAAATATCAAGCCTATGTTCGGAGCAGACCAGACAGGAGGAACAGCTTGCTCAGCTTCAGGGAGAGAATGTAAGTTTACAGTCAGAGCTTGCTCAGAAGACCAATATGTCAAAGGTCGAGGAGTATGCTGAGAATGAGCTGGGACTTAAAAAGCTGGATAAATCTCAGATAGAGTATGTAACTGTGGAGTCAGACTCGGTGGCAAAGGTGGTAAAGGCCGAGGACGACAATGTGTTCGTTAAGATAAAACACTGGTTCAGCTCTGTTCTGGAATATATCGGGGCTTAGTGAATAAAATAACTATGGGGAAAGTTAGGGACAAGATATTTGTGCTTAGCTTTCTTGTTCTATTAATTTGTATGTGTGAAAATATGATATTTGCCGTATTGTGCTAAATTATTGAAGATTTTGTATGTGCGGTGATGTCCTGAGAGGAGATATTTATGACCGACAGACCAAGTGCCAGAATGAAACAACGTCTGAATATTTGGCTGAGCCTGCCTGTGGCGGCGATACTTATATATACGGTTGCGACCATCTTTTCGGTGTCCATAAAGGACGGCAAGAAGTGGCAGTCCCTTGCAAACGCTCAGCAGCTTAAAAGCACGGCTGTTTCAGCGTCAAGAGGCACTATTTATGATTCAAACGGAACGGTGCTTTCTCAGAGCGCAACGGTCTATACTGTTTATGCAGACCCTCTTATGCTCAAAGAAAAGCTTGATGACAACGACAAGAAGATAGAGGAGCTTAAAGGATATATAGCCAAAGAGGACGATGCGTCCAAGAAGGCTACATATCAGCAAAGACTTGACGCAACGAAATCAGGGGACGAATGTCTTGACGAGCTTGTGGAGTTTTTGGCACTCAATCTTGAGATAGACACTAACACTGTGAGAGAAAAACTCACTAAGACGGATACTCAGTACATCGTGCTGAAAAAAGAGGTGGAAAAGACCGTTTCCACGGCTATCGAGGATAAGCTCACGGAGCTTGGCATTGACGGCGTAAGGTGCGACCCTACCACAAGGCGACTTTATCCACAGAATACTCTTGCTTCTGTTGTTCTTGGTCACACGGACTATGAGGGCAACGGCATATATGGTCTTGAAGCTTACTATGACGATTATCTCAGCGGCATTGACGGCAGGATAATCACTGCAAAGGCCAGCGACGGAACTGAGATACCATACAGATACAAGCAGAGCTATGACGCTCAGGACGGCGACGATCTTAATCTGAATATCGACGCCAACATTCAGTATATCCTTGAAAAAGAGCTTGCAAAGGCAGTTAAGGAAAATCAGCCTACTGACAGAGCCTGCGGTATCATAATGAATCCTAAGACAGGTCAGATATACGCAATGGCGACCTCTGATCCTTATGACCCTAACGAGCCTGCGGCTATCTCCGATGAAAAGACGGCGGCGGAGCTTGCGGGGCTTGATGAAAATTCAAACGATTACAAGCAGAAACAGCTTGACGCATGGTCGCTTCAGTGGAAGAACAAGGCGGTTTCAGAAACATACAATCCGGGTTCTGTATTCAAGGTCATAACAGGTGCTTCGGCTTTGGAAGAAAAGGCTATCACTCTTAATGATACTTTTGGCTGCGGCACTCAGATACAGGTGGAGGACACGACTTTCCACTGCTGGTCAACTACCGACCACGGTTCGCAGGATCTTGCCCAGGCAATGCTAAACTCATGTAACCCTGTATTCATTCAGATAGGCATGAAGCTTGGCTCTGAAAAGTTCTGTCAGTATTACAATGCGTTCGGTTTCAACGAGCTGACAGGTATCGACCTGCCTGCGGAATCAAATTCTATCAGTATGCCGCTTAGCAACATGGGCCCTGTTCAGCTTGCTTCATCTTCATTCGGTCAGACAAATAAGGTAACACCGATACAGATGATAACAGCTTACTCGGCGGCTATAAACGGCGGTTATCTTGTTACACCGCAGGTAGTGAACAGTATAACTGACGAGAACGGCAACATTGTAAAGAAAATGGACACTGTTGTAAGACGTCAGGTCATTTCTGAGGACACCTCCGCTTCTATGAGAGAGATACTCGAGGGCGTTGTTGAAGGTCAGCCTGGCTCTAACTGCTATATAAAGGGATACAGGATAGGCGGTAAGTCGGGTACTTCACAGAAAATGGACGAGGACTCCACCGGTCAGACGTATGTTTCTTCATATTGTGCATTCGCTCCTGCTGACGATCCGGAGATAGTAATGCTCGTAATGGTAGACCACCCGACGGGCGAGAAATTCTACGGAAGCCAGGTGGCAGCACCTATATGCGTGAACGTGCTTTCGGACGTTCTGCCTTATGTGGGGATCTTCCCTGAGTATGACGAAAGCGAGCTTGCAGACTTGCAGGTATCAGTACCTAGCGTTCAGTATTATACTGTTGAGGAAGCCAAAAAGACACTTGAAGATCTTGGACTTGAGGTCAAGGTCAAGGGCGAGGGCGACACTGTTGTTAAGCAGACGCCTGTTGCCGCAAAGATAGAGCATGGCGGATCAGTCGTGCTTTATACAGAAGCAAACGCCAAGGAAGAAACTGTTACGGTGCCTGAACTTAAAGGACTTACGAAGGAGCAGGCAAGGGCTACGCTTGATATGTATGGTCTTAACTTGACAGCGGAAGGCTCAGGCTATGAGGAGGAGGGTGCAGTTGCACAGTCCGATCAGAGCGTGGGAGCAGGACAGAGCGTTCCAATGGGAACAGCTGTGTCGGTAACATTTGCAGTGACCTCGGTAGGCTCACAGTAAGAAACCATGATAAGGAATGATAATTATGAAACTATATGATATCATAAAGGACGTTGCGAAAACTTCTCTGCCTGATATGGAGATAAGCGACGTTACGAGCGACACAAGAAAGGCTGTCAAGGCAGGCTCGATGTTCGTGTGCATAAAAGGAAAGACCTTTGACGGACATGACGCTGCTAAGGACATGATAGAAAAGGGCTGTACAGTTGTAGTCTGCGAAAGAGATCTGGGGCTTGACTGTCAGATAATCGTGGAGAACACAAGAGAGGCTTTCCCTTTGCTGTGTGCGGCATTTTTCGGTCACCCTGAAAAGGAGCTTACTCTTATCGGTGTAACAGGTACTAACGGAAAGACGACTATCACAACTGTTATAAAGAAGGTGCTTTCTTCATTCGGCTGTAAGGTTGGTCTTATCGGCACTTGTCAGAATGAGATAGGCGACGACGTTTATCCTACTGCAAGAACGACTCCTGAGCCTTATGACCTTTATGAGCTTTTCAGAAAAATGGCTGACGAGAAGTGCGACTATGTTGTTATGGAAGCTTCCTCGCAGGGCTTGGAGCAGAAAAGACTTTCAGGCTGTCATTATAAGGTAGGCGTTTTCACTAACCTGACGCAGGATCATCTTGACGTTCACGGTACTATGGAGAACTACTATCAGGCTAAGAAGATACTTTTCACTATATCTGACAACGCTATCATCAACATTGATGATGAATACGGCAGAAGGTATCTCAAAGAGATAAGCTGTCCTGCGAAAACTTATTCATGCTGTACAAAGGCTGATTTCAGAGCAGAGGATATCCTGCTTTCAGCAAGCGGTGTGAAGTATGTTTTCACTGACGGAAAGATAAAGCACAATGTTTCATTCAATATGCCTGGACTTTTCAACGTTTCAAACTCACTGGCTGTTATAGCCTGCTGTGAGACCCTTGGATTTGACGTTGACAAGACTATCAGAGCTTTGGGTACTATGCAGGGCGTAAGAGGAAGAGCGGAGATAGTTCCGACGGGCAGAGATTTCACTGTTATATGCGACTATGCTCACACTCCTGACGCACTTGTGAACGTGCTTTCGGCTATAAAGAACAGTGCAAGCGGAAAGGTAAAATGCCTTTTTGGCTGCGGCGGAAACAGAGACGCTTCAAAGAGAAGCCTTATGGCTGCGGCTGCGGCGGACAATGCTGATTTTCTTATCGTCACTTCCGACAACCCGAGGAATGAGGATCCGCAGGATATCATAAACGATGTTCTGGTAGGTCTGGAGGGCAAGACGACCCCTTACATAACTATCGTTGACAGGCGTGAGGCTATCCACTGGGCTATACATCATGCGGAAAAGGACGATATCATCGTGCTTGCCGGCAAGGGTCATGAGGATTATCAGATACTTGCAGGTGGTGTGAAGATACATTTTGACGAGAGAGAAGTCGTTGCGGACGCTCTTAAAGAGCTTGAAGCTGAGGGCAGATAAGAGATAGAAAATAACATATTTGTTATTTAGTGGAGCAGCGCAATTCCTGCTTTGTAGAAATACGATGTCCCGTTTGCATCGTTTCGGCGATGAATGAAAATAGATATATATTTATAAGAAAAGGGAAAGGAGATACTGCCGAGAAATTGGCGGATAAGAATTAAAATGGAAAAATTAAGCTTACAGGAGATAATATCGGCGGTTCACGGAAGCTACGGCTATCCTGCTGACGTTGAAATTTCCGATATCTCCACCGATACGAGAACAATAAAGCCAGGCTCGCTTTTTATTGCACTAAAGGGTGAGAATTTTGACGGACACAACTTTGCCGCAAAGGCTATGGAGCTTGGTGCGGAGGCTGTTGTTACGGAAAGACCTGTGGAGGGTGCAAGATGTATGATCGTTGACTCCACTGCAAGGGCATTGCTCGATATTGCGGGGTATTACAGGTCTAAATTCGATGTTAAGGTAGTTGGCGTAACAGGAAGTGTGGGAAAGACTACCACTAAGGATATGATAGCCCTTGTTGTGGCGCAGAAATACAAGACACTGAAAACTCAGGGCAACCACAACAATGAGATAGGTATGCCGCAGACGCTTTTCGGTCTTGACAGCAGCTATGAGGCGGCTGTTATCGAAATGGGTATGTCGCATCAGGGCGAGATATCGAGAATGTCAATGTCATGTCAGCCTGACGTGGCTGTTATAACTAACATTGGCATTTCACATATTGAAAATCTCGGCACGCAGGAAAACATTCTCAAGGCGAAGCTTGAGATACTTGACGGTGCGGCTTATGACGCTCCGCTGATACTTTGCCGTGATGATAAATTGCTTGCAGGGGTGCAGTTACATTCTGACAGAAAGGTTTATTACTATTCTGTATCAAAGAAGGACTGCGATGTTTATGCAAGCGGTGTTAAGACTGTTGACAACAGCATAACATTTACTATAAACTATGAGGGCGGAAAGATAGCCGCCCAGATAAACTGCTTGGGAGAACATAATGTAAAGAACGCTCTTGCGGCGTTCTGTGTGGGTCTTGCGCTTGATATTCCTCCTGAGGATATCGTAAAGGGCATTGCTCAGTTCAAACCGGAGGGTTTAAGACAGAATGTTACCGTCATTGACGGAGTTACATATATAGTTGACTGCTACAATGCTGCGCCTGACTCAATGAAAGCGAGCCTTTCGGTGCTTTCACAGGCACAGGCGGAGGGCAAGCGCATTTGCGTGCTTGGAGATATGCTGGAGCTTGGCAAGAACTCAAAGACCTATCACAGAAATGTGGGAGAGTATGTTGCGGCTTCAAAGGCTGACCTGCTTTACTGCTTTGGCGAGGACTCAAAGTGCTATATAGAGGGTGCTGAGAAAAAGGGCTTTGCAAAGGAAAATTGCAGGCACTTTGAAAGCAGAGATGACCTTGCGGCGGCTTTGAAAGAGGTAGTTGCAAAGGGTGACGCTGTACTTTTCAAGGGAAGCAGAGGAATGAAGCTTGAAGAAGTGTTCAATGCACTGACAAAATGAGCTGGAGCGTGCAGGCGGTGATACTGGGGTGTGAAATGGTGCTGGGATATGTTCTCGGCAGAGTGTTCATACCATATTTCCGCAGGATAAAAACAGGCAAATTCGATTTTTATATAGGCGACAGGTTCGCAAAGGACGGCTCTGAGCCGAAATTCGGCGGAGTTGTCATAATGCTCTGCGTTATATTCGGCATTGTTACGGGAGTTATATTTTATGACTCGCAGGCGGTGCTGAGTTTTGAGAACGGAGAGTTTTCAAGGCGTGTGTTTATCGCTTTGGGCGGAGTTTTGATGCTCACGGCTATCGGGCTTTCGGAGGACTATGTTAAGGAGAAAAAGCTTGGCATAGGCATGAAGCCTTTTTACAAGATATGTATGGAGTATCTTATATGTCTTGGAGTGTGCGTGGGGCTTAGATACTGCGGAGGAGTGCAGACGGCTGTGCTTATGCCTTTTCACTTGGGCTATGTGCAGTTCGGCGGGCTTTTTTATCCGCTTTTTCCGTTGTTTATGACAGTGGGGATAAACATGGTAAAGATACACGATTGCGCAGGCGGTAAGACCGACACGGGTACTGACGGGCTGTGTGCTGTAACGGCTTTGATATTTTCGGCAGGGCTGTCAAGCGGTCTTGCGGCAGGGGCAGGCTCTGACGCCGCTCAGCTTTTTGCTGTTTGCACAATGGGTGCGGCAGGAGGTTTTCTCTTTTGGGGGTGCAGTCCTGCGAAGCTTTATTTGGGCGAGTCGGGTGCGCTGGCGCTTGGTGGTCTTATGACTATGGCGGTGCTGCTTTCGGGAGAATATTTCGTTTTCCTGCTGGCAGGTGCGGCTGTGGTCGTTGACGGAGCTTGTGGGCTTTTGCAGTATATCGTTTTTAAGGCAAGAAAAAAGCTGCTTATGAAAGGTTACACGCTTCATGAGCATTTGCAGAAAAAGGGTCATGGGGATCATGCCGTGATCGGGATATTCGCTGTGATGTCTGTGGCAGGGGCTGCGGCGGCGATAGCGTTTTTGATATATTCGGGAAAGTTTTTCATATAGAGATTTTGTTGGGAGGTTGTTTGTTTGGCTATAAGAGGTCCTAGACGTGAACGTGACGGAAGCATAGTGTATAATAGTCACGTTCCTCTTAAACAACCTGTGGCACAGGCAAAAAGAAAACATAGATTCAGATTTATACTTACGGAGATAGACAAGCCGTTTTTCATTCTTGTAATGGTATTGCTTGTATTCGGACTTCTGATGATGTTTTCTGCAAGCTATGCGTGGGGGCTGAGTGAATATAACGATGGATATTATTATTTGGTGAGCCAGCTCAAGTCTGCCGGACTTGGTCTTCTTCTGATGTTTGCCACGAGCTATCTTGATTATCACTTCTTTCAGAACACTAAGATAGCATATATTGCATTTATCGCCACCTATCTTCTTACGTTTTATACAGCTCTTTTCGGAATAGACGTTGCCGGTGCAAAGCGTTGGATACAAATAGGTCCGATCAGCTTTCAGCCGTCGGAGCTTCTGAAGGTAACGTTCATTATTATTTTCGCATACATAATGTCGGTGAACTATCCTAAGTTCAAGGATTGGAAATTCTGTATTATACCGTTTACTGTGATAATGGGCGCGGTGGCGCTGGTGCTTATTTTTCAGAGGCATATGTCGGCTGTTATGCTGGTGGGTATCATGGGCGTGTCTATGATGTTCATAAGCGGTATGCCAAAAAAGACTTTCTGGAAATTTATCGGTGTGTGTGCTGTTTTTGGGGTGCTGCTGCTGATATATAAAATGGCGTCAGGCTCAGGCTTTTCTTATATTTCAGATCGTATACAGAGCTGGAAAAATCCTGAATCCGACCCTAGCGGAAAGACCTTCCAGACCTATGAATCTCTATTGTCTATAGGCTCGGGCGGCTGGTTCGGACTGGGCTTTGGCGAGTCAAGGCAAAAATACTATCTGCCTGAGTCGCAAAACGACTTCGTTTTCGCTATTATCTGTGAGGAGCTTGGCTTCGTGGGCGCAATGGTAGTGGTACTGCTGTTTGTGCTTTTTATAATCGAGGGCTTCATGATCGCTTCAAGAAGCAAGGATCGTTTTGGTATGCTTCTTGCGGCTGGTATAACAATACAGATAGGCTCGCAGGCGCTTTTCAATATTATGGTAGCCTGCAACGCTTTCCCTAACACGGGTATTTCACTGCCGTTTTTCAGCTACGGTGGTACTGCACTGATGATACAGCTTGCAGAAATGGGTATCATGCTCAACGTTTCACGTCAGTGCATCAAAAAAAAGTAAAGAGGTATTAGTTCTATGCTCAGAGTTTTACTTGCAGGCGGAGGTACGGCAGGTCATGTAAATCCTGCTCTTGCCATTGCGGAGATCATAAAAAAACACTATCCTGACGCTGAGATAAGCTTTGCGGGAAATCCTGAAAAGCTTGAGGCCAGGCTCGTGCCTGCGGCAGGATATAAGTTCTATCCTATAAAGATAGAGGGCTTTCAGAGAAAGCCTAACTGGGTAAATCTCAAAAGAAATATCCATGCGGCAGGGTGTCTTGTAAAGTCAGGAAGCACTGCAAAGAAGATAATAAAGGAAGCAAGACCTGATCTTGTTATAGGAACCGGAGGCTATGTTTCAGGACCTATAGTTAGAAAAGCCGCTAAAATGGGCATAAAGACGGCTATTCACGAGCAGAACGCTTTTCCGGGCGTAACAAACAAGATACTTGCAAAGTCTGCAGACGTCGTTATGCTCACTGTGAAAGAGGCAGAAAAGTATATGCCCGAAAATGCTAAGACGGTGGTGACAGGTCTGCCTGTAAGGGGAGCTTTCAACACCATGTCAAAGTCGGAGGCTAAAAAACAGCTTGGCTTTGATGAAAATGAAATATGTGTGCTTTCAACAGGCGGAAGTCTGGGTGCGAGAGTGCTTAATGAGAATATCGCAAAGCTTTTGAAATGGTATCAGGACAATGATGTTAAGGTCTGTCATATACATTCCTACGGCACTTATCAGGGATATAAGGACTATCCTGAAAAGCTGGAGGCTATGGGTATAGATATCAACAACAGCAGACGTATCATAAAGGATTATATCAATATGCCTGTGGCAATGGCTGCGGCTGACCTTGTTATATCAAGGTGCGGAGCAGCTTCGCTGGCGGAGCTTGAAGCAATGGGCAGAGCCTCTGTGCTTATCCCGTCGCCTATGGTGGCTGAAAATCATCAGTATTACAACGGCATGGTATTGCAAAACGCAGGAGCAGGCTTTGTTATCGAAGAAAAAGACTTGACGGAAAAGCTTTTCATTGATACTGTAAAGGGGCTTATAGAAGACCCTGAGAAGCTCAGACAGTGCTCGGAAAACGCTGCAAAGCTTCATGTTGCCGATACTGAGGACAGGATATTCAAGGCTTTAGAGCCACTTATTAAGGGATAAGGAACGTAAAATTTAAGGGGATAAAATAATGGATAAGAATTACAGACAGTATAACAAGAGGGCTTCAATGGATAGCATTGAAGTGCCTGATGTTGACAAGATAAAAAAGCTGTCAGATAAAAAGTTCAAGGGCAGCGGAGTGAACCGCACCGCCGACGAGATTTTTGACGGAGAAAAGTTCAACAAGGCAGGGGAGTTCGACCGTGCCACAAAGACTTACGATGACCCTACCAAGCACAAGGAAGAGGACGATGAGGACGATTTCCTTGAGGACGCTGCGGCTATGCCTGCGCAGGCGGTGAAAGGTCTTAGCAAGGGAGTAAAGGTGGGAGATTCATATGTAAAGCGTAGCAAGATAATAAAGACAGTTGTGGCTGTTATTATCGTGCTTGTGCTTATGGTGTTCTTCTTCCCTCCGCTGTTTTTCAACGACGCAGACAAGAGCGTGGTTAGATATGACGACAACGTGTTCAAAACAATGGGTATGACGGATTTTAAAACATATGCGCTGTCAAATTATTCTGTATACAACGAAGAAGCTTTTGGTTCTGAGTTGAGTTCAAGCTACCGTTTTGCAGATATAGTGTTTAATATTAAAAACCCGTCTCCTTTTGAGATAAAGATACCGCAGTATGAGATCAGCCATGTTTCTTCTGAATATGACAACGCGGTATGCTATGCGACCAGCGTTACAACAAACAGCGACGGTGAGGTCATAGGCGACACTGTTCCTCCGTTTTCCAGTAAGGAGGTCACTGTAAGGATACTTGTGAATATCACTGATATGGACGATAGTACGTTTGACGATTGTGTTACCGGCATGATACTTTCAACTAAGGATATGAAAAAGAAGATAGGCAAGGACTCATATCTGCCTTGTTTGCCTGCTTTTATGCCTGTTTCAAACGCTACAGAGATATATATCAACAAATAGCTTTAACCTATATGGGCGGTCCTGCATAAGATAAGTCAAAACCTTAAAAGGAGCGACGCTTATGCAACGGCTTATCATTCAGGGAGGAAGCAGGCTGAACGGAGAGATAACCGTTCAGGGAGCAAAAAACGCAGCTCTGCCGCTGCTGGCAGGGTGTGTTCTTATAAACGGAGAGATCAGGCTACATAACTGTCCTGCACTTTCGGACGTATTTGCGGCTTGCCGCATTCTGTCGGTGCTTGGGGCAAGGTGCAGCCGTGAGGACGGCTGTGTTACTGTGGACGCAAGGGGCGCTGTAAAGACCTTTGTGCCAGATGAGCTTATGAGAGAGATGCGTTCGTCTATCGTTTTTCTGGGAGCTGTTCTTGGAAGAACAGGTGAATGCAGGCTGTCATTCCCGGGAGGGTGTGAGCTTGGTCCGAGACCTATAGATATGCACCTGTGCGCACTTAGAAAAATGGGCGTCAGGATAAACGAGGAGTATGGCGTGCTTAGCTGCACCTGCCCGAGAGGGCTTAGAGGGGCTAGGGTAGACCTTTCGTTCCCCTCTGTGGGAGCAACTGAGAACATCATGCTTGCGGCTGTTCTGGCAAAGGGCGACACGGTGATATACAATGCGGCAAGAGAGCCTGAGATATGCGATCTTGCGGAGTTTCTGAACTGCTGCGGTGCAAGGATAAGTGGCGCAGGGGGCGGAACGATAACAATAAGCGGTGTGGAAAAGCTACACGGCTGTGAATACTCTGTCATGCCCGACAGGATAGTTGCGGCGACTTTTATGAGCGCGGCGGCGGCAACAGGCGGTGAGATAGGTCTGCTTGGGGCAAGGGCGGGGGATATCCGTGCGGTCATACCTATATTTGAGCAAATGGGCTGTCAGGTATTTCTATATGAGGACAGGATATTTATAAAAGCGCCTAAACAGCTAAAAGCTGTGCGGACGGTGAGGACTATGCCTTACCCGGGATTCCCTACGGACGCTCAGGCGATAGTCACGGCGGCACTTGCTAAGGCAAAAGGCACCAGTGTGGTGGTGGAAAATATTTTTGAAAACCGCTACCGCCATGTTGACGAGCTTGTGAGAATGGGTGCGGATATAAAGACAGAGGGAAAAGTGGCTGTTATCGAGGGCGTGAAGGAGCTTTACGGAGCAAAAGTCCGTGCGCCTGACCTTAGAGGCGGTGCGGCGTTGGCTGTAGCGGCGCTTTCGGCAGAGGGAGAAACATCTCTCACTAATATAAAGCTTATGGACAGGGGCTATGACTGCATTGAAAATGCTTTTACGCTTCTGGGCGGAAACATAAAACGTGTAAATTACTAGCAGTTAGGAAAGAGGAAAATGAACGGAACTTACAAGGAAAACAGAATGAACTCACAGCGGCCTGCGGCACGTCGGCAGACAGTGAATATGCGCAATGTGTATGTTGCCAGCTTTTTTGCGGCTGCGGCGCTGCTGCTGGTGCTGAGTATGTTTTTGTTTTTTAATGTGTCGGAGATAAAAATAGAGGGCGTTACCCTTTACGAGCAGGATCAGATCCTTGGCGTGGGCGGCGTTTCAACGGGACAAAACCTTGTGAGGACGAATACGGATATAGTTGAAAAGCGTTTGAAAGATACTCTCGTGTATCTTGATGATGTCAAGGTCACAAAGAAATTTCCGTCAACACTTGTTATAACCTGCACAGAGGCCGAAAAGGCGGCTGATATCGAGTATAAAAATTCATACTATGTGCTGTCTACTTCGGGAAAGATACTTGAAACGAAAAATCCTGCTCCGACAGGGGATATACCTGTTGTAAAGGGCTTTGAGCTTAAAAGCCTTAGTCAGGGCGACAAGCTTGCCTCGGAGGATTCATTTAAGGCGGATATCCTTAAAGAGCTTCTGAATGAACTTCATGACCTGAAATTTAAAAATATAGACTCTATTGACCTGACCACCCGTTCGGATATCAAGCTTATGTATGACGGCAGGCTTGAAATAAAGCTTGGAAGCTCGGTGGATATGGAATACAAGCTTACATATCTTAAGGCGGTAATTGACAAGAGCATTACTGACGATTACGAGGGTACTCTTATTTACAATGGTGCTGACAGCGGCATTTCGGCTATTCCAAAATCGCAGGACGAGTCGTCAAAGCCTGACGACACAAGTTCTGCAAAGCCAGATGACAGCAGCAGTGCGGTATCGGCTGATACTAATATTGATGACGGCAACACATGGGGCAGTGATAACTCATGGTCAGGGGACGATAGCCAAGGATACAGCGACGATACCAACGCATGGGACGGCAATGATGCTGCTGATAATGCAGGCGCAGATCAGTGGACAAACGAGAACGGAAACACCGACTGGGGATATGATAACGGCGGTGATCAGGGCTATACCGACAATGGATATGCTGACAACGGCTATGTGGACGATCAGACGAACACAGATTGGTAGGGGTCAGGATAACTAATTGTATAGTATACACAAATGAAACTGAAAAATCAGTCGTTTTATTGATAATTAATAAAAAGTTTATAATGGTTTCATTTAAGTTCTTTACTTTTTGACAAAAGTATGATAATATATTATTGTATCTATTTATGTGCATATTCGGCACATAGGCTTTTTTGCATTTTATTTTTGATTTGATAAATTGATATGTAAAAATACGGAGAAGTATGAAAATTCGCTTTTAGGAGGAGTTCTATTATGGGTTACGAGTATGTTGAAGAGCCAGTCGTAGGCGCAAAGATCAAGGTAATCGGTGTCGGTGGCGGCGGTGGAAACGCACTTAACTGTATCGCACAGGCCGGTATCGAGGGAAATGTTGAATATATCGCTGTTAATACTGATATTCAGGCACTGCATAAGTCAGCTGCACACACACAGATCCAGATAGGTGAGAAGCTTACTCACGGTCTGGGCGCAGGTGCAAAGCCTGAGATCGGCGAGGCTTCCGCTCAGGAAAGCAAGGACGAGATCGAGAACGCTATCAAGGACGCTGACATGGTATTCATCACAGCAGGTATGGGCGGTGGAACAGGTACTGGTGCTGCACCTGTAGTTGCTGAGATCGCACAGTCACTTGACAAGCTTACTATCGCAGTTGTTACAAAGCCTTTCAAATTTGAGGGCGCTAAGAAAATGGAGAGAGCAGAAAAGGGTATCGAGGCTCTTATCAAGCACGTTGACGCTCTTATCGTTATCCCTAACCAGAACCTTATCACAAACGAGATGCGTCTCACTATGAAGCAGTCTTATGCTATCGCTGATGAAGTTCTTAAGACAGACGTTATCGCTATCGCTGAGATCATTACAAGACATGATGAGATCAACGTTGACTTCGCTGACGTTACTACTATTCTTAAGGGTGCAGGCAGAGCGCATATTGCTATCGGTCACGGCGAGGGCAAGGATAAGGTACAGGATATCATCAATCAGGTAATTTCTTCTGACCTTCTTGAAACTTCTATCAAGGGTGCGAGAAGACTTATCGTAAACGTTACAATGAGCGAGGATCTCCTTATCAGTGATATGGACGAGCTTACTGCTGCTATAGCAGACGCTGCTGACGATAACGTTGAGATCATTTTTGGTAACGGTACAAATCCTGATACCAAGGACGCTATGGACGTTACTGTTATCGCTGCTGACTTTGTTGACAGAGATGACGTTCCTGAGGCTGTTGCACCAAAGGCTGCGACAACATATACTGCAAATTTTACTCAGAAGGCTGACGACGCAAAGGCTGACGCTGAAGCGATGCACAAGGCTGGCGTTAAGGCTGCTGATAATCCAAATTATTACGACGATATCTTCAATATCTTCAAGAACAAGTAATAATGCTTTCAAAGGCGGATCGGCGTTTACGCTGTCCGCCTTGTTTGAACCAAAATCGGAAAACGTTTACATAAATAAAGAGATTTTCGTATTCTCAGAAAATTATCATGATATTGAAAATTTTTCGCAAAAGCACTTGAAATCTTACGGAAAATTTGATATAATTATTCTGTGATAAATATGATTTTAAGACATTTTGTATAAATTTCAGTTGCTATTTTGTATGGAATAATGAAATTTTTGAAAACGGCTTAAATCAGTTGAAAAATAACGTGGTTTATTGTATAATAGAGATAATCACTAATGTGGAGGGATTGAAATGGCTAGTAATGGTTATTTAAGAACGGTTAGAGTCGGCGGATTTGATAAGCAGGACGTTCTTGCTTATGTAGACGACCTTACTTCTAAAATTTATACTCTTGAGGCTCAGGTCAATGACCAGAACGAAACTATCGAACGTCTTGAGAAGCAGGGCGGCGCTCAGAAGCAGGACTTCGAGGGCAAGAAGGAACTTGAGAAAAAGGTAGAAGAGGCTAAAAACAAGATAGCCGAGCTTATGGCTAATACTGATACAATGAAGGTTCGTATCGCTGACTATGAGCAGCAGGTAACTGAAAAGGACGCTGAGCTTGAAAAGCAGAAGCAGGAGATCGAGGATCTTAAAGAGAAGCTCGAAACTGCTGAGGCTAATGCCGGCACAGCCACTCCTGCATTCGATCTTGGAAGCGTGTTCATGGAAGCTCAGAACACAGCTAATAAGGTCGTTCAGGAAGCTAAGAAGGCAGCTAAGCAGATGGAAGATGAAGCTAAGCAGCTTCAGGATCAGGTTCTTGCTGACGCAAACGCACAGGCACAGAAGCTTGTTACAAATGCTCAGACAGAGGCTGATACTACACTTCAGACTGCTAAGTCAAGCGCTGCTGCAATGACAGCTGCCGCTAAGCAGGAGGCTGAAGCTGTTACAAGTGCTGCAAACAAGCAGGCTGCCGAGGTAACTTCTAAGGCTAATGCAGAGGCAGAGGCTGTTACATCTAAGGCTAACGCAGAAGCTGCTGACGTAACATCAAAGGCAAATGCTGAGGCTGCAAAGGTAGTAAGTGACGCTAAGAACGAAGCTAAGAACATCAGAGCACAGTCTGCTGATCTGAGAGAGTCTGTTAAGACACAGTTCACAAGTCTGAGCGAAACTGTTCAGCAGCTCGTTACATCACTTAACGATCTGTATGGCAATAGCATCGGTGCTGTAAACACTGCAAGAGATCTTATTGACGATGGTCTTTCTCTTGTAAGCGATGATGACGCTGAATAACAGTTTGTCATGTCGGAAATAAGAAAGGTGCGTTCCGAGGAGCTTAAGGCGGTGAGCGGAGAGCTTAAATGCGGTGACAAGATATTGCTTTCGGGCGTTGTGTACACTGCAAGGGACGCTGCACATAAAAGATTCAATGCTTTGCTTGACGAGGGAAAGGAGCTTCCTATCCCTTTGAAAGACGCCGTTATCTACTATGCCGGACCTACTCCTGCACCTGAGGGAAAGCCTATCGGTTCATGCGGACCGACCACTTCAGGAAGAATGGACAGGTTTGCACCGAGATTGCTTGATCTTGGATTGGGCGGAATGATCGGCAAGGGCGAGAGATCACAAGAGGTAAGGGACGCCGTGATAAGAAATGGTGCGGTCTATCTCTGTGCTATAGGCGGTGCGGGCGCACTTGCCTGCAACTGCATAAAGTCTTGTGAGGTAGTGGCTTTTGAGGAGCTGGGCTGTGAATCTGTGAAAAAACTTTACGTTGAGGATTTTCCTCTTGTTGTGGCTGACGATTGCCATGGAGGGGATATTTTCAGCGATGGCAGAGCAAAATACTGCCGTGTATAACATCAAAGTTGCGTAAATTGCGGTCAGCCGTGTATTTCGACACGGCTGACTTTTTGTTTGTTGAAAATCACAAGAATACATTCTTAAAACTGTGGTATGTTACAAATATTTTCACAGGGACGGCGGATTTCGTCAATTCTCTTGACTTTTATGGTCTAAAATGGTATTATAACATTACGCAGTGGCGTCAGAATGGGGCTTTGCGGTAATTTCTACGATTAGGTGGGCGGTATTTTTTGAGAGGCGATCGGCAGGATCAGCAGAAAAAGCTTTCAGATGAGCAGCTTGTGCTAAATGCACAGAGTGACAAAACGGCTATCGGTGAGCTTATTGCGAGATATATCTGTACGGTGGAGTTTCTGGCAAAAAAATATGGCGCCGAGGTTCACGAGGATCTTGTCCAAGAGGGGCTTATGGGGCTTCTGGGTGCGGTTAGGACCTATCGTGAAGACAAAAATGCGAAGTTTTCAACTTACGCTACAAAATGTATAAAAAATAAGATCATTTCGTCTGTTCACAGAAATGCACTTCTTTCAGGCGGCGAGGAAGCTGACCTTGAGGCTATTCTTGGCGGCGGTGGCACTGTACCTGAGGAGGTCGTAGTGGAGCGTGAGGAGCTGAATGAGCTTTATGATAAGATCACTTCTGCACTTTCGGAGCAGGAGTGGCAGGTATTTCAATCGTTTTTGAGAGGAATGTCATACAATCAGATAGCATTAGGCTTGGGCACGTCAGAAAAGGCGGTAGACAATGCAATGCAGAGAGTCAGACGGAAATTGAGATCACTGTTGAGATAGGAATATGGCCGTATAGCTTAATAGCAGAGCGTTGTTTATTCAAAGGTGTCGGTGCAAATCCGACTAGGCACAATTTTATGTAATGAGGTAAGAACCATGTACGAAGACAAGACATTAGTATGTAAGGAGTGCGGAAACGAGTTCGTTTTCACAGCAGGCGAGCAGGAGTTCTATGCTGAGAAAGGTTTCGTAAATGAGCCACAGAGATGTAAAGCTTGCAGAGATGCAAGAAAGGCTGCTACAAAGTCTGAAAGACAGACTTATACAGCAACTTGTGCTTCTTGCGGCGGCGAGGCTGTTATTCCTTTCAAGCCAAGAGAGGACAGACCTGTTTACTGCAGCGAGTGTTTCGCTAAGATGAAGGAGCAGGGCTAATTTTTCTGCATAATTGAGCTGCCTTTGGGCGGCTCTTTTTTTTGTTTGTTGTTATTTGATCTGGCGGAAAGCGGAGGGGGTCATGCCCTCGTATCTTTTGAAAAGCTTGCAGAAATAGCTTTCTGAGCAAAAGCCTGTTTCCTCGGCTACCTGCTCGATGCTTTTTTCTGTACCGGTAAGCAGGGCTTTGGCTTCTTGGATACGACGTTTTGCGATGTATTCCATTGGACGCATACTGAGTTTTTTGCGAAAAAGCAGACAAAGGTGCTGTTTAGTTACTCCTGACACACTGCAAAGCTCGTCCATTGTGATAGGGGAAAAATAGTTGTAGTTTATGTAGTCCAGTGCTTTCATAAGGGCGGAGGATACTGACGTGGCAGGGTCTTTGTAGGCGATAAGGCGGTAAAACTCCATAAGAAAATCATACAAATAGCCAGAGGCTTTGTAATTGCCGAAAATACTGTCGGTTCGCAGAGCATTGTGCATTTTGCGGAAAATATGCTCGAGCATTTTTGTGTCGCTGAGGTGAAAGGTTTTAAGCTCGGTAAGGCCGAACTGGGCAAGGATATCCTTGGCGGCATATCCGCAGGGGACTATCCAGTGGATATCCCATATATCCTCTTCCGGATAGTATTCGTGGGGCGTTTCAGCGGGTATGAATATGGCGGTATCGTGTGGTATGGAAATGGCTTTATTCTCAAAGATAAGCGTGCCGCTGCCTTTGGTGCAGTAGAGGATCTGGTCATAGTGATAGCCCTCGGGTCTTATAAGGTGATCCTGACAGTGATGATGACCCATATTTTGCAGATATAGTGGCAGGGACTTTTCGTTTCCCAGGATAGGATAATCGGCAAAGAACAAAAATATCAACTCCATATTCATATTGTTATAAATTAATAATATCATTCATTGACTTGCCTGTCAATAGCTGATAAAATAATTACAGTAATTTATAAACTTGTAAAGGAGAACATCTATGGATATTTTAAAGCTTGCGGCGGAAAATTCGCCAAGATCGAAAATGATATATCATGAGGATACTCAGGCGCTGCACATTGGCACGCTTGACAAGCACTGCTATTTTGTGCCGTTTGCAAAGGGGCAGGATCCTTTTGAGAACCGTAAAAATTCTCAGCGAATTGAGCTTTTAAACGGCAACTGGGGCTTTCGTTATTATGACAGCATAATAGACCTAGAGGACGATTTTATTCACGAAAAGTTTGAGAACACTATCCCGGTGCCGTCAAACTGGCAGCTTTACGGCTATGACAAGCCGCAGTATACGAACGTGTGCTATCCAATACCATTTGACCCGCCTTTTGTGCCTGACGATATACCTGTGGGAGTTTATCAGCGTGAATATGATCATTCCCCTGACGGCATGGACAGGGTGCTTGTGTTCGAGGGCGTGGATAGCTGCGTTTATTTGTATGTGAACGACAGCTTTGTAGGATATTCACAGGTTTCTCACGCTACGGCTGAGTTTGATATTACACCATATCTTGCTGAGGGCAGGAATATCATTACTGTCGCTGTGCTGAAATGGTGCGATGGAACTTATCTTGAAGATCAGGACAAGATAAGGCTTTCGGGAATTTTCAGAGATGTTTATGTGCTGTCAAGACCGAAAATGCGTCTTGAAAATTATATCGTGAAAACAGTTCTAGGCGATAATTGTTCGGCAGTGCTGGAGTTTACGGTATTCGGCTGTGATGTTTCGGCAAAGCTTTGCGATGATGATGGTGTTACAATGGCTCAGTTTTCGGCTTATGACGGTGAGAGCGTTGAGATAAAGTTAGAGAACGTCAAACTTTGGAGTGCTGAAACGCCGTATCTTTACAGGCTTACTATCAATGCAGGCGACGAGGTTATCGGCGAGGAGGTTGGCTTTAGAGATGTAAAGGTGGATAAGGGCGTTGTTAAGATAAACGGCAGGGCGGTGAAGTTCAAGGGTGTAAATCGTCATGACAGCTATCCTGACACTGGATATTATGCTTCTTATGAGCAGATGAGAGCTGACCTTGTGCTTATGAAAAAGCACAACATAAACGCTGTAAGAACGTCACATTATCCTAACTCCTCTGTGTTTTATCAGCTTTGTGACAGGCTGGGGCTTTATGTTATTGATGAAGCGGATCTGGAGTCACATGGCTGTGTGGAGGTCTATTATGACTACAAGTGGGACTATTCAGATTACAACGGCATTGCAATGCTTGCTTGCGACGAGAGGTTTGGCAATGCCATAAAAGATCGTGCGGAATGTCTTGTAAAGCGTGACATCAACCGCCCTTGCGTGGTGTTCTGGTCGCTGGGTAATGAGAGCGGATATGGCAAAAATATGCTTGATGAAGCTGAGCTTATAAAGGGGCTTGATGATACAAGGCTTGTCCATTATGAAAGCACACACTGCCTTGACGGAACTTCAGACAGCGTGCTTGACGTAGTTTCGGGTATGTACTGGGATCTAAACGGGCTGAAAGGCTATCTTGAAAAGCCTGAGGAAAACAGACCTCTTGTGCAGTGTGAATACTGCCACGCCATGGGAAATGGTCCGGGAGATCTGGAGGATTATCACAATGTGTTCTATTCCAATGAGCGTTTCTGCGGTGGCTTTGTGTGGGAGTGGTGCGACCATTCTGTACCGCTTGGTAAGACGGCTGAGGGCAAGATAAAATACGGCTACGGCGGAGATTTTGGGGAAAGACACAATGACAGCAATTTCTGCATGGACGGTCTTGTTTATCCTGACAGAACGCCCCACACCGGACTTTTAGAGGTAAAGCAGGTATACAGACCTGTGCGAGTAACAAAAGGGGAAAGCAAGGGAAGCTTTGTTTTTTCAAGCACGCTGGAGTTTGTGAACGCTGGGGATATTCTCGATTGCCGCTATGAGATAACGGACAAAAACGGTATTATACATATCGGCAGGGTGGATTTTGACATCGAGCCTATGGGAAACACTGTGGTGAATGTTCCCAATGATACAGCGGAGTATGAAAATGAAACATTCATAAGGTTTATTTTCACTGCAAAGGAGGACACTGACTATTGTGAAAATGGCTATGAGGTGTGCTTTGATCAGCTTAGGATAGCAGAGGGCAAGACTTATAAGGTCGCTGAGGTGAAAGAAAATGTTAAGGCTGTGGAAACGCCTCTTGATATCACTGTGACAGTGGGAGATGTTGTTTACCGCTTTGACAAGCGTAAGTCGGCGTTTATTTCTGTGAAATTCGGCGGCAGAGAGCTTCTTGACAGACCTTTGCAGTATAACTTCTTCCGTGCGCCTACGGATAATGATGTCATGAAGTACAATTGGTACAAGGTGCATCTTAATGACTTTGATGTGAAAAGCTACGGCTGTGAGCTTTCAGCGAGCGAGAACAGAGCGGAGATAAGCGTCACACAGTCTTTTGGCTGGTCCATACAACAGCCGTTTTGCAGGCTGAAAGCTGTTTATGTTATTGACGGCAGTGGGCTTGACATAAAATGCGAAGCGGAGTTTTCAAATAAGATAGATATGCTTCCAAGGTTCGGTATAAGGCTTTTCATGCCAAAAGATTTTTCAAGGGCGGAATATTTCGGATATGGTCCTACGGAAAGCTACATTGACAAGCGTCAGGCTTGCTATATTGGCAGATTTGCGGCTGATATCGGGGATATGCACGAGGATTATATAAGACCGCAGGAAAATTCATCGCACTATGGGTGCAGATATCTCACTGTGAGCAGTGAGGACACAAGTGTGATGTTCACTGCAGGAGAGGAGTTTTCATTCAACGCTTCTCAGTTTTCACAGGAGGAGCTTGCGGCAAAGGCACATAACTATGAGCTTGAAAGGTGCGAGAGCAATGTTATCTGCGTTGACTATGCAATGGCAGGGGTAGGTTCTAACTCCTGCGGACCAAGGCTTGCGGAGAAATATCAGCTTGAAAAGCCTTTGATAAACGCACATTTTCATATTCAGATAAGTAAAACATAAAGGAGTTTTTTATGGATATCTGTGAAACATACTCAGACAGAAAGCTTTTTTGTAACGATTGGGAATTTTACAAGGCGGCTTTCGGCTCTGACTACTCAGAGGACTTTGCTTTCAAGCCTGTGGACATTCCTCACGATTGGCTTATTTATAATACAAATGACCTATATGAAACTTCTACAGGCTGGTACAGAAAGAATTTCTCTTACCAAAAGAAAGAGGGCATACGCACTTTTATCCGCTTTGACGGAGTTTACATGGACAGCAAGGTGTATGTGAACGGTGCTTTGGCAGTGGAGTGGAAATACGGCTACTCGGCATTTATGTTCGACATCACCGACCTTGTTAAGGACGGAGAGAATGTTGTTACTGTCCGTGTGGATCACCACTCGCCAAACTCCAGGTGGTATTCAGGAGCAGGCATTTTCAGAAAAGTTTGGCTTTGCGAAAGCCCTGAGATACGTTTCGGCAATGACGGCATTTATATCACCACGTCAAAGAAGGAGGACGGCTGGCAGGTGACTGTGCAGGCTGAGATGCTCCGACCTAAGGGTACTCCTCTTGGGGGAATACGCATCAGAAACACTATTTTTGACAAGAACGGCAAAGAGGTGGCAAGCTATGAGTCTGACGCTTGTGGGACGGATATTTCCTGCATACCTGAGGCGGTGCGTGTGAAAGGCGTGAGCTATTCGCTCACTGAGCAGAACATGACAGTGAAAGACCCTGAGCTTTGGGATATCACCTCGCCTATGCTTTACACCATGGTGTCGGAAATTCTTGTGGACGGCGGCTGTGTACAGCGTGTAAGTCAGAAATTCGGCTTCAGGACTATCAAATTCAAGTGTGACAGCGGTTTTTATCTCAATGGCAGACACGTTAAGCTCCACGGCTCATGTGAACACCATGACAACGGCTGTCTTGGGGCAGTTTCCAATCCTGCGGCTATAAGGAGAAGATTTAAAAAGCTACGCAAAATGGGAATCAACGCTATAAGGACTTCTCACAATATGCCTGCGGAGGAGTTTATGGACATCGCTGACGAAACAGGTATGCTCATTCTCTCTGAGGGCTTTGATATGTGGGAGAGGTCAAAGACCGACTATGACTATGCTAGATTTTTTGATGAGTGGGTAGAACAGGACGTTGCTTCATGGGTGCGCCGTGACAGAAACCGCCCTTCTATCATAGGCTGGAGCGTGGGAAATGAGATTTTTGACACTCACGCTGACGAGAGAGGTCAGGAGGTAACGGCTTGGCTCAAAAGGCTCGTAAGGCTCCATGACCCTGATGGCAACGGCTATGTCACATTCGGCTCTAACTATATGCAGTGGGAGAACGGTCAGAAATGCGCTGATATTCTCAAGCTTGCAGGCTATAACTACGGTGAAAGACTTTATGAGGAACACCACGCCGCTCACCCTGACTGGATGATATACGGAAGCGAAACGGCTTCTGTTGTTCAGAGCCGTGGAATTTATCATTTTCCGCTGTCTGAAACCTTGCTAACTGACGATGACGAGCAGTGTTCATCTTTGGGCAATAGCTGCACAGGCTGGGGCGCAAAGAACACTGAGGCTTGCATTATCCCTGACCGTGACGCAGAATATTGTGCAGGTCAGTTCATTTGGACAGGCTTTGACTACATAGGCGAGCCTACTCCATACAGCACGAAAAACTCATACTTTGGTCAGTTCGACACAGCAGGCTTTGCGAAGGACAGTGCATATGTTTTCCGTGCAGAGTGGACAGACTATAAGGCTGAGCCATTCGTGCATATTTTCCCATACTGGGATTTCAGCGACGGACTTCCTTGTGACGTGAGAGTTTGCTCAAATGCTCCGAGAGTTGAGCTTTTCAAGGACGGCGTTTCAATGGGGGCATATGATATCGACCACAAGCATGGCAAGGAGCTGACAGCGAACTATATCATACCATATGAAAAGGGCGAGCTTAAAGCGGTGGCATATGACGAGAATGGAAATATCATCGCAGAGGATATACAGCGTTCATTCGGGGACGCTGTTAGAATAGAAGCTGTCCCTGACAAGACAGAGATACTTGCAGACGGCTCTGACCTTGTTTATATTGAGATATCCGCATTTGACAAGGACGGCACTTTCTGCGCAAACGCCAACAATCGTGTGAACGTCAGCGTTGAGGGTGCGGCAAGGCTTATGGGTCTTGACAACGGCGACAGCACAGACTATGACCAGTATAAAGGCACATCACGCAGACTTTTCTCAGGAAAAATGCTTGCTGTTATCGGTTCGACTGATAAGACGGGGGAGATAAAGGTAACGCTTACATCAAAGGGGCTGCCTGACTGTGTTGTTACCCTTGATGCTGTTGAGGCGGAATATGACAGCGGCACATCATCGCTTGAAAATGTGGCATTTGCTCCTACTGAGTGCGGCAGGACAGACGAGATACCGGTGAGAAAGATAGAGCTTTATACTGATACTTTTACTCTTGACAAGGATAACCCTGAGATAACAGTGAAATATAAGGCGCTCCCTGCCAATTCGGATTATGCTGAGGATATAGAGTTCAGGGTAACAAATGAAAAGGGCATAACATCTAATCTTGCAGAGTGCGAGGTAACAGCAGACAGCATTAAGGTGAAAGCAAAGGGTGACGGAAGCTTCTGGCTTCGTGCAATGTGCAAAAACGGCACTGAGCGTTATCATATCATATCTATGCTCAAATTCACTGCTGAGGGACTGGGAAGTGCAATTACCGACCCATATCAGTTCGTTATCGGCGGACTTTTCACAAGGGCAAGCGACAACGTTTCAAGCGGCATGAAGAAGGGTGTAGGCTTTGCAATGGGCAAGGTAACATCATGGGCGGCATATGATAATCTTGACTTCGGCAGTGCAGGCTCTGACACTGTTACGGTGCAGATATGGGCGAACACCCTTGACCCTGTTAAAATAAGCTTCTATGACGGAATACCTGACGAGGGCGGCAAGCTTCTTGGCACGTTTTGTTATCACAAAGAGCCTGAGTGGATGATCTTCAAGCCTGAAACTTTCAAGCTTTCAAGAAAGCTCAAGGGTATTGAGACCCTTTGTATCCTTACTGAGGACGGCTTCCAAGTGGGCGGTTTCAACTTTGAAAAGGTGAGCCGTGAATTTGCGGTGAATAATGCGGCTGATGCTGACAACATTTATGGTGACAAGTTCACAAAGGGCGAAAAGTGTGTGACCGAGATAGGCAACAACGTTATGCTTGATTTCGGCGAGTTCGATTTCTCTGAAAAACAGCCGAGCAGGCTCGTTATAAGCGGAAAGTCACCGCTTGCCCTCAACAGCATACATCTTATTTTGAACGGCAGCGAGGGCGAAAACCGAATACTCTGCGAGTTCAGGACAGATGATAGCGAAAATTATGTCCAGAAGAGCTTTGATATCTCAGATATCAGCGGAAAACAGAAGGTTTCATTTGCGTTCCTGCCAGGAAGCAACTTTGACTTTGAATATTTCAGATTTGAGTAATAAAAACGCTCCGTACAGATTTTGTACGGAGCGTTTGCTAGTTCTGAAAGTTTATTATCTCGTTGGTTATCATAGGGTAGGCAATAAGCTTGGCGGCGTCGAGATCCTCTTTGTGCATATCAACGGCGGATATCTGATGTCCGTTGTAGGTGGTGTAATAGTAAATGCCCTTGTCAGTATTGCAGCAGCTTGTATAAATAGTTATCTCATATTTGCTCTCTGCCACCTCGCAGCAGCCTCTTTGTTGGTCAACTGAGTTTAAGATGTGGAAGAACTGGCTTACGCTGCTTTGCTCGTCTGCGCCTGAGCGTGAGTTCATTTTCACAAATGCGGCTCTTACAAATCTTGATTGCGAGGACAGGTCGCCCGGTAGTCCCATTGCACCCATGCCACGGCTGTAGGACTTAAGGTCCAGCTTATCAGAGAATGTGTTTTCAGGCTGTTTAGGGGAAAGTCCACGGAAATCGTTGAGCCTGAACATCTGCATATCGAATGGAGGATTGTTCGTCAGCACTCCCACTGGGTCGTCATAGACCTTTATGCCTTCTTTTACAGATTCCACTACGATACAATCGTTCTTGTCAGCTATTATCCAATGGAGCTGACCTGACGGCATTTGTGGGCTGAACTGAGTTTTGGTTATGTTTATCCTGTCAATAAGCTTTCTTGCCTCCGCAACTGTGGTACACTGACAGAGAATCCACGGGATAAACTCAAACTGCGCAACGTTGTCCCTGTCGTCGATATCATCACGGTAAAAGGCATTGCCAACAAAGTTAAGACCTGCCATGGCAAGACCTTTTTCGTTTGCGGCGTCATAGAAAAGAGGATAATCCTGAGCAACATGAGCTGTGCCTATTACCGCATAATGGGTAGCTATCCTGCCCATATTAACAAAGTTAAGGGGAAAGTTTCTTGGCATTATGACTATTTCCTCGCCATAGGAGCTTTCATAGTCAAGAGTTCTTCCAAAATAAAAATCGTTCGTTTTATAAGTTGCCGCAGTACACATTTTGTTACCTCCGTTATCAATTATATTATTTTTGTAGGGGCGAACACTGTTCGTCCGCCTACAGACAAAGCTATCAGCAGGACATATCTCATATTTAATATAACACTTTTTAATAATAAAATCAATGGCGTTGACTTATGTTAAAAAAATTGTTATAATAGTGGTAACATCGCATAATGATAGTGTTTTGTTGTCCTAAGATGATAAATGAAAGGAGCGAAACGGAGTTGACGTGGAACAATGTAAAGAAAATAGCAGGCAGAGTGGTGGCGGTGATAATTCCTGTGGCGATGCAGTTTTTGTGGTATCTTCTCATACTTAAATGGCTCAGCAAGGCGGCAGGGCTTCTCAGCATCGTGCTTACTGTGCTGTCATTTCTGTTTGTGCTTTATATCAACACAAAGCGTGAGGAGAGCAGCTACAAGACCCTTTGGCTTATTGTGATACTTACTTTTCCTGTGCTTGGTGCAGTTATGTATATAATTTTTGGCAATAACAATACCGCGAAAAAGCTTGAAAAGAATATCACAAAGGCAAGGCTTCACATGGACTATGAGCTTCCTGACGGGGAAAAGTGCATAGGGGAGCTTGAACGTGAGGACAAAAGGCTTGCTCAATCGGTGAAAAGGATAAGCGACGCAACGGGTTTTCCTATGGTGAAGCTTGACAGCGCAGAGTATTTTTCCGTGGGCGAGGAAATGTTCGCTGATATGTGCAAGGAGCTTGAAAAGGCTGAGAAATTTATTTTTGCGGAGTATTTTATTTTGCAAAACGGCAAGTTCCTTAACACTGTGGTGGATATCATGGCGAAAAAGGCGGCTCAGGGCGTTGACGTCAGGATAATGTATGACGACCTTGGAAGTATCGCAACATATTCTCTTGCAGACGCTTTGAAGCTTGGTGAGAAAGGTATAAAATGTGTGCCTTTCAATCCGTTCCTTTTTATAAAATCACAGCTCAACAACCGTGACCACAGAAAAATAATGGTAATAGACGGCAGAGTTGCATACAGCGGCGGAATAAATCTTTCGGACGAGTATATAAACATAGGCTCGAAATACGGTCACTGGAAGGACATAGGCTTTAAAATAACAGGCGAGGGCGTAAAAAGCTACACCTATATGTTTATGGAGTTCTGGAACGCTTTTTCAAATGACATGATACCTCATGACCTTGTGGGGGAGAGCTTTGAAAAAGAGGGCAATGGCGGCGACGGCTATGTTTTGCCTTATTATGATTCCCCTATGGTGGACGAAAATGTGAGCAACACGTTTTTTTCTGAGATGCTCTATGCCGCAAGCGATTATGTGTGGTTCTACACACCGTATCTTATGCTTGGTGACAGCCTTTTTGACGCTTTTATAAGGGCGGCTAAACGTGGGGTTGACGTGCGCATCATAATGCCCGGTATCGCTGACAAAAAGGTGGTTTTCAGGCTTTCGAGAAGCTATTATCGTCAGCTTATCGAGGCAGGAGTGAAGATATATGAATACACCCCTGGGTTTGTTCACGCAAAGGGCTGTATATGCGATGACAAGCTTGCGGTGCTTGGTTCGGTAAATCTTGACTATAGAAGTCTGTTTTTGCATTTTGAGTGCAGTTCTATATTCTATGATTCGTCTATAATAAAGACTTTCAAGGTGGACATTCTGGACACTCAGAGCAAGTGCAGACAGCGCACGCTTGAGGACACAAAGCGTGGTTTCTTTGGACGGATTATTGACGGCGTGCTCAGGATATTTGCACCATTGCTTTAAGGAGTGCTGACCCTGTAAAAAATCAAAAGTCGGACATCAAATGTATTGGGAGTATCTTTGGTATTGGCTATTTAGCGTGATATTCTGTGGGTGTGTTTGTCAAGTAGAAAGTGCATAAAAGGGGCTCGAAAAGTGTATAGACAAAACGGCTAAATATGAATTGGTTTTCTACTTGCTGAATTGTAGCACATAAGCACATGGCGTGTCAACAACAAGGGCAAGCACACTTTTTAAGTCCATTACAAGACACTTATTTGACTTTATAAGCCAAAAACGCTTAGCCCTCAAATCTGCATTAATAATTCTTACGATACTTACGCAACAAATTCGGGATTGTAGATGGGTTTATGTGAGTTAGACTTGAAGATGTATGCGAAAAAACTCAAGAGTGAGGTGTGCGGGGAAAAGTAGGGCAGAACATGGAAGGTATGAAACTTCAGATAACAAAAGCTCGGAAACAGCACAATGTGCTATCTCCGAGCTTCAAGCTTTGTGTTGCGACTATGAAATAGATGACTGACTTTCAAATGCATTTTTAAATTTAACAAAGAAGTATTCTACAGTTATATAAAATGTACTCGTTTTATACCCAATTTATATGTACCATCTGTTTTTCAAATGTAGTTATTGTATCATCTGAATTAAAACGAAACTGTTTTAGTTTCATATCAATATCATAAAAATGCAATAAAATAAATCTCACAAATTCTGAAAAAGTGACTATTCCTTTTATAGGAACACGACAACTCTCGTGATTAGCTAATGTAAAATGTGTTGCAGAATGTTCACCATCCTTAGCATCATCTGGAGCATAGTCTATTCTAAAAATTATCGGAATTCCTTTTTCCTCAGAAAACCAATCCTGTTCTAAAGATTCCCTTTCTTCAATTTCCTCAGCAGTCCAAATTTTATTGTGTCTCTTCATAAAAACCAAACGCTCTTTTATTATTTCATTGCTTTTTATTGTAAATTCTGATTGAATTATACTTTTGTCATATAATAAAATATTATATTGATAACCTCCAAGCAACTTATCCATTATTTCTTCACCTGATACATGCTTGTCATACACTATATTACAAACACTTTTATCTTTGCTTGGAAATGATATTTCGAAAGTGTCTTTAGCAGTTTCCCTACAAGATTCTGATCTGTAATCTCTAATTAGCTCTTTCGCATAGAGTTCTTCAATGGTTTTTTTTATATCGTTCAAGACAGTATTAACCATTTTAGATGTTCCCATCTTATTTTTCTCCTTCTAAAATCTTGACAAGTTCTTCTTTGCTCATTCCAAACAATTCTTGCATTAATTGAAGCCTTGTCACGTTTCCTTCTTCTGTTAATTTGCTAATTAATGCTTTTGTTGAATCAATAGCTTTAACATCTTTATTGGCAACATCTTTATTGTTTAAGAAAATCTGCTTTAATTTCTCTGCATCCGGATATTCTTGGAAATACAACTTGTAATCATGGTTCTTAATCTCTTCAAACTCATCATTTAATATTTGCATATCTTCACCATATCCAAGAACTCTTACCCAGCCTTTAGAACGTGTAATCGCCGTAAATAATCCATTTCTGTCAGACCTTCTCTGTAGGGAATTAACACATTTCTGAGCATTAACAATATAAACCATGAACGTTTCATTTCCCTTAGCTCTTCTAACACTTGAATATACAATGGAATCATCTCTAAAGAAATCTTCTGGATTAGCTGCACCAGCCGTGTGAAGGTCGAACTTATAAATTTCCAGTTCATCGTTGTAATTAAATCCTTCTCCCCATGCCTCATCTGAATTTATTGATGATTTGATATTCTCTAGACGCATAAAATTTTTACTATATTCAAAAGTATCCATGTCAATAATCATTATATCTCTAGGTATTAACTGTTGTTCTTCTAAATCATCCTTTATCATGTCTAATAATGCTATGTTCATCTTTTTAGCATCATCATAACAAAGGAAATCTATAACTTCATCTTTGTCTACCTTAAGCAATTCAGGACTGGTCTCTTTTGTTCTATACAATAATGCCTCTTGTCCTTCTCGTATTGGGGTATCAGTAACATATCCGATTGCCTCCCATACAGATGATGAACTTGGTAATTGTAAAATACCTTCTTTTCTATACAATCCCATACCGATAGCATGAGCTGTAACAATAGCATTTCCCTGATTTCTATAACATATGGTTAAAGGAGTGTCATGTTCAATACTTTTCCCAAAAATCTGATCTGGATTTGGCATTGCTTCTTCGTTTAGCTTTTGCAACTCATCATATGCATAAACAAGGCGCTGTTCTTTTCCTAAAATTTGAAGACATAATTTTAAATAGTTCTTATCAAAATCCTGTGCTTCATCAATCAATATGCAATCATACATTCTTTGGAAATTCTTCACTGATGAAAGTAAATCACCACACATTTTTGAAAATAAATTAGCGCTTTTCCCATACTTTGCTTTTGCCTCGTTTACATTAATAGGTGAAACGCCATGCCGTAAACATACTTCGTAATATACACCTGTAGAAGATGTAGAACCCCATGATTGCATGATTCTAAGTTTTTCCTTATTGTATTTTGCACCATCATTTTTTGCAGCATAGAAACGTTCTATTAATGTTTCAAGCTGTTTTCTAAGTGTACGTGTAGAATAAGTTACAACAATAGTCCATTCTGGATGTGCTGTATGAAGTTCAACCGCTTTTCTTGCCAAAACAATAGTCTTTCCACTACCCGCCATACCACGAATACGTTGAATACCTGTTGTATCAGATAAAATAGCATCCATCTGGCGACCATCATATTTTTCAATTAATGAAGCCATTTGATTAATTGCATAGGCTTTTGTTCCTTCTTTAACATCTCCATGCTCTGTTATTGTGTTGATGCCATACGCCTCTTGTAATCCAGATATAATTTTCGTATATTTATCATCTGGATATTCCTCTTTTTCACTTGTTTCGCTAATAAATGACATCAAAGCGTCTATGCTATTAACAAGCGGATATCCGTCTTGTTCTTCCATATCAGCCAATGAATATGTTACAGTATAAAAGTCAAAGATTAATGCTCTTCTCTTAAATAGGAATTTCTGCTTTTTAAACTTAGCTTCTACCTTTGCATAAATATCATCTTGTATTTCTCCATAATCTGTAACTGACTCAGTAAGAATATTAAGGATATAGACGCCCTTTTTACAAATCAAAGCCATATCTATGCAGGTTCTACGATTTGCAATTTCATCTATATATATTGGATACCCTAAATATAATTCGCCTACTAAGTCTGGTAAAGTATTATCCAAAGCCTGTACAAAATACTCTGCAATCTCTCTTTTTCTTGCATCTTCTAATGAGCCCAGAATTTTCAAGTTTGCTCCCAAGCCATCCGCCTCCCTTTCCATATATTGATAAAACATTATATCTATTCTTCTAAAGCCTATCAAATGATTATATTTTTCTTTGTTATTATCTCATTATTTCAACTATATTTCTATATTTCATATTCGGAATTGTAGTGTAAATTATACAAATCATTCTATTAGATTCACGAATTAACATTGTTTTATCTACCCGAATTTCCGAATTTATTACTTCCTTAAACAATGCATTACTCTGGTTTAAATAAATACCCATATATGACAACACGGTTCATACATTAAGTATACCATTCTTTCACTTTGAAATCAAGTATATTGAAAATATGCAAATCTTCATTTTGTAAAAGCCAAAGACAACGGAGAAATAAAAATTTGCAACGGCTCATGTTACCGCAGGATGACCGTATAGAACTTTGGCAATTGTTTTAAATTAAGCCATACCTTAGTCATATTATAGCACTTCTTCGGCTTATATCTCTTGTATTTTGCGTTTGTACACTTCATTTAGATAGTGATGCGGTCTAAGCTCTTTCCCTACAAACACATCCATGTACTGTCATATTTCGCTCTGTCTATCTCTAACTTATCGACATTTCTGCTTTAGCGACTACTAGAGTCGAGTAAACAAATCCAAATGGTGTATTAGGAGTTGCAAAAGAAATTATTCAAAAAGGATAAACACAAAAGTCCTCTACCACATTCCATATCAATCATGAAGCAGTAGAAACTTACATAATTATAATGATAAATCAAATATCAATGTGCAAGGTTTCCAATAGCATTTTGAATTCAAAAACATATGCTTTGCTAAGTAATTTAAATGACATATGGTTTGAATAATCAATTAAATTGATATCTGATCTTTCAGAATATTTCCCAACCTCTTCGCTTTTTAATGTTGTTGTTAAAATACACTGATTGGACAATTCAGAAAACATTGTAAGCACACGTTCTTCTTTATCTGTAGATAAATCTTCTGCTCTAAATGAATCCATAATAATTGGACATTCATGCTTTATCATTTCAGCTGTGCTTATGAGACGTGCAACATAGAAAACCGTTTCCTCACTTCCAGAAATTGTTGTCCCTCGCTTCGTGAATACATCTTCATAGTCATCTGTACCTTCAATATCTATGATATGTTTTTTAGTATTCATAAGTACGATAAACTGCGAGAAAAACTGTTCACGTTTTTCCTTTGACTCATCCGAACTTTTAATACCTGCTTTTAATCCATCTGACAATTGTGTAATTTCAGTATCCAGTTCTACTAGTGTTTTTTCGATTTCTTCGACACTATGGAAACCTTGTTTGTATGCCATAATATTTTCAATAGTTACATCATCATCATCCATCAATGTTTGTAGTTCGATTTGCAATTTGGCAATTTCATAGTCGTGCCTAGAAATTTCCTCATTGATGTCTGCGATTTTCTCTTCTATCGAAAAAATTATTTGACTCCTCATTTCTGGAGTAGATACATCAAAGGAGTATGTGTTTTTTCCTTTTCCCTTAAATGTAATATTAGATGAGTTGCAATCCATACACCTAAGTTCACCTACTTCGATATTGCGATTTAATGATCGCAGCTCTTTTAAAGTAGTATTCCACAGGGATTTCCGCGTTGCAAGGTGAGTTCGCTTTTTACGAACCTCGGCTATTTTCCCAGTAACCTCATCCATATCCTCAATGCGTTTATGAAAAGCATCTTGATCTTTTATATGACTAAGATATTCTGTTGCCGTTGCAGATGATTTATAAAAGTCACTCAACTTTAATTGCTCATCTCGCTTATTTTTAAGCGTTTTAATTTTTTGCTTTTTCTTTCGGATTTCATCAGAATTCATTTCTATCGAAAAATCGCCAGAGTAAGACAAAAGCATGTTTCTAAAATCTTCTTTGTGATAAAAACCCGGATTAAAGATAGTCGATGTATCTTTACCATCTTGTCCGACAAAAAACAGCTGCACAAACAACTCCATATCAACAATTTTCAAACTTCCATTAACAACTATATTAGGTAAAGGAAAAATCTTATTTGTCCAAAAACGTTTAAATTCAGACATACCATCAAAAATTCTTATTCCATCTCCTGACTTTACGATGTACGAATCACCGACGCGAACGACAATATATAAATCGCTATTGTGCATAAATTCGAGATAATAATAATACTCTTTGTATTCAAACGAACTTGGAAAAATCGGTCTATTTCCTATTGTATATAAAATGGACTGTATAATAATAGTCTTTCCTTTATTGTTATCATCACTTGCAATAATGTTCAGCCCTTCCGAAAATGAGTCCTCTATGAAGGCTTCCTCGCTGTTTCCCAAAGCAACTTTTTTAATAATCATTGAAGAACACCCTCCTTTATTTTAGCAATAAAATATTTCAACGATAACGCATCAAAATCTGGACAATCCTCTATAATGTCCGAGCTAATTTCATGATAAATATAACCAACTGTTTTATTTGGATACTGCATAATCAATGAATACACACGATCAAACAGTGTCCAAAATCCTTGTGCAGCAGATTTATTAAAAAGTGCTCTGCACAGTGACCTTTTACATTCTTCGACCATAACACCTCTTCTTTCTGGTGGATATTTTAAATATATCTCCATAAAAGGTTCTGGTATTCCTTTAGATAATGGATCAGTATTTATTATTCTCTGTAAAACTAACAATCTTATTTCATTGGTTGTCAGATGTCTCCCATATTCAAGTACTTCATCAATCTGATCTATCACTACTCCTTCAACCAGAGTATTTTTCTTCTCTGCCTGTTTATTCCGTATCTCATTAAATATTGCTAAAAGCTCGGAATCGGACGGAATAATTGTCGGATGCTGTTTAACTATTTCTCGAATATAATCTTGTGGGTTTTTATCATCAATAACAAACCAAACTTTCTCCAGAAATGCTGAAATTTTATCTTCAGTAACATTTTCTTTTTTCATATATTCCTTGGTCTTACACTCTTCCATCACTCCTGTCTGAATACTTTTCTGAGCTTTTTGAGTGACATTATCGATTCCAAATACATTCAAATTTGAATTTATCCTAAACGTGTCTGGCACATCGCCTACAAAGAGAATGTAGGCCTCAAAATCAAATTGACAAATATAATTCTTATATAATGTCACCAGTTCTCGGCCAATCGTTTTTGCACTTCCCGTTTTTGATGCCTTTGATTGCACATCCCACAACTTTCTGGCCATTCTATCCATTCCAGTCACATCATTAAAGAAATCCACCACGAAATAATTCATTTCATTGCTATCATCACGAAAATTCATCAAATAAAGCATCGCCTTGGTTTCTGCATCTGCACCAGACTTTCGTACTCTCTCAGATGATTGTACAGTATAAGACATATTTACTTCACATCCTTTGTGTTTCATATAAAATAAATCATTTCACTGTTTTTATTCCACATTCACTGCCTTAAACACCGCATTTTCCATGTTGTTATAGAAAATCAAATTAAAACTCCCAATCCACTCCTACGGAACTGTTTCGAAATCACCTACCGATGTTATTGGAAACAGTAGCTACTACCCAGACACATCTGTGAAGGGCATCTACAAGCTCATATTCCTTTATTATATTTCCGATGATACTGACTTCACCCAATACAGTCATGCTGCTGAGCACCTGCTTTCTCGGTGCAATCGAATAGAGAATAAACAATGTTAGCAATGCCATACCGATATCTTATAAATCCTAATAATTGATGATATAGTCCTTGGTTGTCATGCTGATTGAGCCACTGATACGGTTCTCATTTGTTTTTCAGAAAGTTAAAGACCGTATTCACATTTTTCCTTTCCAGCTCTCATCAACGCAGGATAACTACTAAATTTATCCCCATCGACTCAAACCAACAATATAATTATACACCATTTAACAACATCTTTCAATAGAATTTGTGCCATTTGAACAAGTAAAACGCATTTTCTATCTATTGCACAATCAGGAAACTATAGTTTTGTACATATTTTCAAAAATATACATTATTATGACATATTTCGGCAAACCACATAAGAAAAACGACTTGTCATCAAGTCGTTTTTCACAGTATTTCTTGTTCAAATCCCCACATTTACGTACTTTTCTGCCCCCTCACAATCAATAAAATCCTTCGCCAACTGCTTCGCCTCAGCCAAACTGTTCTCCAGTATCTCAAAACCCACAGCCGCAGAAAAGTTGTCGATCTCAATAC
>ERZ773193.897-NODE-897-length-42016-cov-8.444079_pt1 | contig 42016 bp, 53 predicted proteins | sample MGYA00511110_ERZ773193 | MGnify/ENA primary metagenome ERZ773193 (study PRJEB29015, sample SAMEA2737784) | human gut metagenome | biome: human gut; feature: human-associated habitat; material: faeces | place: China | collected 2012 ... | reverse complement strand
GCTCGTTCATGGTGAGCAGGATGGCATCCCGCAGGAACTGGTAGCCCTTGATGTGCGCAGGCACGCCAATTTGGTGCAATATTTCGGTGACGGTCAGTTCGTCACTGTCCACACTGGTGTGGAGCAGGTGTTTTTCTTGTCCGCTGGCTGCTTTGAGCACCCGGGCGGCAAGGACACTTTCGTCAAAGGGCTTGACGAAATAGTAGGCAAAGCCTTCGTCCAGCAGCTCCTGTACCATCTCCTCACTCTGGAACGCGCCGGTGACGAAAAATGAGGTGTGGCGCTCGCCTGCGGCGTTGTAGCGCTGCTTGACCGCCAGAGCGTCCAGCCCGGGCATAAAGGCATCCAGCAGCACTACCTGCGGGCGAACGGCCAACATCTTCTGTAAAACCTTGTTTCCATCCTTTTCCACAACGGTCACTTCCACGCCCTTTTGCTCCAGCGCCTCACGACAGGCTTCTGTGATCTGAGCACCGGTATCCGACATCAAGAATCTCACTTTATCCATGGTTGTTTCCTCCAATGTGTGCAGTTCCCTTAACACCATGGATTTTACCATATTTTTCCAGATTGTTCAACGGTTTTTATTGGCAAATTTTGGCAAATAAAGTCAAATGTGTGATTTTTCCCGGTCAGGCTCACGCATCCGGGTCCATTTTTGCCACCGCCTGGGTCTGCCGCAGCATGGTTTCGGCAAAGATCCCGTAGCCCCGGGTCGGATCGTTGACCAGAACATGGGTCACTGCCCCCACCAGCCGTCCGTTCTGCACGATGGGGCTCCCGCTCATCCCCTGCACGATGCCGCCGGTCCGGGCCAGCAGCCGCTTGTCTGTGACCCGCAGGACCATGTTGCGCCCCGGTGCGGCATCGCTGACCTTTTCAATGCGGATCGTGTAAGCCTGTGGCTGTTCGCCGGAGACGGTCGTCCAGATCTCGGCCTCGCCGGGCACGACTTCCTGTGCAAAGGCCATCTCCATCTGCTGCCCGGAAAAATCTGCTCGGGTCCGGCCATAGACGCCGTTTTCTCCGTTGATGCAGATTGTGCCCAGCGCGTGTGTGCTCAAAAAGCGGCCTTTCAGCTCGCCCGGGCTGCCTACGGTGCCGCTGGTGCAGCCAACGATCTGGCATGGCACGATCTCGCCGCTGCGCAGCGCAACGCTCTCGCCGGTGTCACTGTCACTGATGGGGTGTCCCAGCCCGGCAAAGACGCCGTTTTCTGCATCCACAAAGGTCATGGTACCGACCCCCGCCGAAGAATCCCGCACCCACATCCCGGCGCGCCACTGCCCGGCGGCTTCATCCCACACAGGGGTGAGAACAGTCTGCCGCTGTTCGTTGTCCCGGACATAGACCAGCTCCAGCGGCTGGCCTTCGGCCGCTTCCAGCGCTTCGTGGACGGCATCGTTCGTTTCGGTTGCCGCCGCCCCCAGCCGGATCACCCGGTCGCCCAGCCGCAGGCCAGCCTGCTTGGCCGGATTCACGGTGCCGTCTGCGGTTACAATGTCCGAAAAGCCCACCACAAGCGCCCCTTCTGAGAACATTTTGACGCCAAAGGGTGTCCCGCAGACGGTCACAGTGGGCCGGTCGGTCACCAGTGCGCGGATCGTTTTGACCGGCAGCCACCCGCCCAGCGACAGTGTCGTCCGGTAGCTGCCCGCGGCCCGGGTGCTGGCAGCGTTGCGTGTCCCGCTGGGGTGGAGTGGCTCCACCCAGGCAAAGCGCGGCAGGGTCAGGGCCTGGCCCGGCTCCAGGCAGACCTCGGACGGCAGGCTGTGCCACAGCCATCCCAGCGCCGCTGCGGCCGCGACCAGCAGATAAACCACCGCCATGCCGCACCAGCGGCGAACCCTTGACCTGCGCATAAAAAGCTCCTTTCCGATGTTGTTCAAGGGCAGTATGCGCAGAAAGCGGCCGGAATATCATGGGCTGCAAAGATTGACATTTTCCATCGGACCTGCTACTATATTAAAGATATCTCCCGGAGAGATTACAGACGCGGGTATGGTGGAATTGGCAGACGCGCAGGATTTAGGTTCCTGTGCCGCAAGGCGTGTGGGTTCGACCCCCACTACCCGCATAAACAAAAAGTGCGATGATATGTTTTTATCATCGCACTTTTCTTATTTTCCCCGTTTCCGGCGTTCCTCGGCCGCTTCCTGACGAGCCTTTTCTTCCTGCAGTTTTCGCAGGACATAGGCCATCTCTGCCAGTGTAGAGACGGTATAATAACCATCTTCATTCCGGTTCACGCCCTTCAGGCACTCCTTTAAGGCCGCTGTATCCGGGAATACGGTCTGATCCAGTGAGCCTCTCCGGTCTTCCTGTTCTTCCTTCAAGCAATTCACAGCCTTTCGTACACCATTGTGCATAGGCACAGTGTACCATGTTCTTGGTCTCTGTGCAAGCCGCGGCGGCTCTGCAGCAGCAAAAACCGAGGCCCTTCGGCCGCTGCCGGTCCAGCGTTCTCCCGCATTGCAAAAGAAAAACCAGCACACGATGTGTACTGGTCGATGGTGCGAGGGAGGGGACTCGAAGGGTCGTCAATCAACGCATCATCGCACGTTTTCAAGCCTTTCTTACAATTATACTACCCGCAGAGGTGAAAGTCAAGCTTTGCCGCTCACGTAAGCGTCCAGCAGAGCCGTGTATTTTTGGCTCTCGCCCTCACGCAGATGCTGATAGATTCGCCGGGTCGTCATGATGTCCGCGTGGCCCAGGAGCTGCTGCGCCACCAGATCGGGGACCCCCGCATAGTAGAGGTTTGTGGCAAACAGATGCCGAAACTGGTGCGCCGTTACCAGAGGCCTGTACACCACCCTCTCCACGACGCGCTCGGGGCGGTTCTGGTATGCTGGGATCACCGCTTTCCGGGTGTAGCTGTCGCAGAGCCCCAGCTCACGGCAGTACAGCATCCAGCGGTGCGCATACTGATTCTGGGTCAAAGGCTTGGCCGTACCCGACAGCACATAATCCTCCGGGCCATGGGCAGCCTTCCCCTCCTCCAGCAGCGGACGCAGCGGGCTCAGAATCGGTACGCTGCGATAGGCGTTCTTTGTTTTCAGGAGTTCCTTATAGGGCTGGTTACGGTCCCAGGGCATGGCCTGCACCGGCGTGATCGTCCCGGCTTCCAGATCAACGTTCTTCCATTGCAGACCGTTTGCTTCACCCAGACGCAGGCCGCTGTACTCAAACAGTTGAGCCCAGAAGCCGCAGCCCTCCGGGTGGGCGTTGATGATGTCCCGCTGCTCCTTGGTGGGTTCCTCCCTGCCGCCCTCGTGCAGCCCAGAGGGCAGCTTCACCAGCGGCACAGGGTTACAGGTGCCGTGGTACTCCGCGCACCAATAAGTAAAGATGCAGGAGAGCACGCTCTTTGCATTCTTGACCGAGTGCTTGCTCTTGCCCTCGTGCTTCAGGTGCTCCAGATACCCGCGCACTGCCTGCGCGTCGATTTCCCGCATCGGGGTGTCCCCGAAGTACGCCCGCATCGGGGCGAAGTTCTTGTGGTAGGCGTGCACCGTGCCGCGCCGGATGGGCGAGGCATCGCTCTTGATATACTCCTCATACGCTACCGACACCACTCTGAACGTGTAGCGGTTCACCTTCGGTGCTTCGCATTCCATTTTGTACAGCACCACAGCGTTCTGGTATTTGTGCTCTGCTTCGGCCTTGGTCTTTCCATAGAAAACCTGGGACTTCGGCAGCCCCACCGACCGATGAATGCTGACGCCTTTTTTCTTCTTTTCAGCCATAAAAATAACACCTCCATAAGGGTACACTTTGACAAGCCTGCCCGGAGGTGCTACAATACCAATACAGGGCTTCGCAATCCTGTGATGGTTGGCACGCCTCCAGGCAAGCCGATCTATTCCAAACGCTCTCGGTGTTGGTAGCACCGGGGGCGTTTTTGCATTTTTCAGGTTCGACTGCCGTATACAAACCTGCGCAACGCCTGCATACGGAAGCAACAAAAATCTAGTCGATTGCAACAAAAAGTTGCATACGAACTTTGTAGTCACGAAAAAGTGAGTGTTCATGCGGGTTTTCGGGTCAAAACATACACAACATACTCAAGCTCTTATCCTGACCCTGAATAGAAGAAAATAAGAACGCATCCGCGCGAGAACGCGCTTGATGCCCGCACGCGTAGGGTTTATAGGGAATTTCGGTAGTCAACGTATGCTGGTAGTCACGGGGTGGTCAGCCGACCCAGTGCATCCAGCCGACGGCCTTGCCCTCGATCTGCACGTCGTTCATATCCTCCCGGCGGCGAATGATGGACTCAAAGGCGGGGTTCTCGGGCCGCAGCTCGATGTAATCGCTGTGCAGGTATACTCGCTTGAGTGTAGCTTCCTCACCTATCCGCACCGCTGCGATCTCGCCGTTCTCCACCTCGGGCTGGATGCGGATATACACCACGTCGCCGTCGTGGATACCCGCGCCGATCATGCTCTCTCCCTGGCACTTCAAAGCGAAGTCGCAATGCATATCCACCGGGGCATTCACATCGCCCTCGCGGTTCTGGATCGCCGTGATGGGGTCGCCGCAGGCGATGGCACCGATCAGTGGTACCTTCTTCATCTCAGGCAACGGCATGAAGCCCGGCGGGATGGTGGGCTTTTTATCGAGCTGCGCAGTACTACTGAGCTTTTCCTTTTCCGGTGGAACGTCATAGCCCATCAGCCACGCTTCCGATACATTCAGAACACGGGCGAGCTCATACACAGCGTCCTGCTTTCCTTCCCAGTCGCCCTTCAGGTAGTGAGAGATGCTGTATTTCGAGATTCCAGAGCGGGTGGCCAGTTCGATCTGCTTCATTCCGCGCAGGTCAAGTCCCTCTCGTAGACGCTGCGCAAAGGTCGCGGTCTTTTTTGCCATAGTTGTGGCCCCTTTCTTTACGTTCTGGTGCAAGTATAATATACCGGTTGCGAAAAATCAATACCAGTTGAAAAGAAAATTGTGAAATCTCTATTTTCGTGTTGACATTCCACAACTGCCGCGCTATACTGTGGCCATGGTTGCGAAACCACAACATAAACGACAGGAGGTGAAAAATATGCCCGCCATGGATTACACCATGCTGCGCGGACGCATCCGCGACTGTGGGATGACCCAGAAGGACCTGGCAGAAAAGGCCGGTATCAGTGAGGGGCAGTTTTGCCAGAAGCTGGCCGGGAATTTTGCATTCCGTCAAGATGAGATCGACCGCATCTGCACCCTGCTGAACATCCCGTCCGCAGAGATTGGCCACTATTTCTTTTTGCCTAAAAAGTTGTGATTTAACAACATTCAAGGAGCAAAACACACATGAAACGCCCAGAAGCCTGGCACGACGCCTATCGCGCCATCTACTCCACCACCGGCTGCATCCGGCTGACCGTTACACAGGCGGCTGCCCAGATGGGCACCACGCCAAAGCGGGTCACGCAGCAGTACCCGGACGGGTGGAGCGGCCAGGGCCGGGGCAAGACCATCCGGCTGGACACCCTGCTGGATCAGGAATTCAAACTTTACTGAGGGGGAATCACAAATGAAAATTAGCCCGAACGCTCAGCTGCAAATCCAGATGGGAGAGGATGGAAACCCTAAGATTTACATCTGCGGCACTGAGATGGAACAGAAAGCCCTTTGCGCCGCGCTGATTGCCGGGGTTTGCATGGGCCAAAGTAACCCGGCAGCATTGCTCAGCATAGTGACTGCCGCCGCAGACCTTATGGATAGCATGGAGGAGGCCACCGATGAAGATTAAACCCGGAGTTTTGCAGTGGGCAGCGGTCGCCTGCTTCTGCGTCGGCCTGATCTATGCCCTTGGCATTGAGGGCGGTGCACAGATTGGCCAGCCCATCACAGACGGCGAGTTCATCACCGCGATGGTGCTGATCCTGACCTCCATCGCGCTGGGCCGTCTGAGCTTCGCGCTGGAGGACGCCCAGGAGCGCCGCAAGAACCGCTACGGCAAGATCAACCGCACACACGCCCGTAACCCTGAATACCCGGCCCTGCCCGAGCATTGCAGCCGCAGGGACGCCTGAAAGGAGGACATACGATGTTCAATGACAAGAGACGCGGCGACGTTTACTGGATGACCGATACCCCGCTCCGAGAGGGAGCTACCCACATCCTGCGGGGCGACCGCCCGGTGGTGATCGTCAGCAGCGACGAGGTCAACCAGACCAGCCCGACCGTTACGGTCATCCCGCTGACCACCAGCACCGCCAAGCTGGAACGCGGCGACGGCTACTGCAACAACGTTCTCCTGATGAGCCTGAATCTGTCCAGCGCTGCCGTGACCCGGCAGGTCCGCACCATCGACGCGGACGACCTTCAGCGGTACTTGGGGCACCTGCCTGACCGCGAGATGACCCGGTTGGATGCCGTGCTGCACCGGGTGCTGGGGCTGTGAAGTGGTACACCGCCTACAACCGCCGGACAGAGGAAATCCTCGCCTGCGGCTCGGCGCAGCAGGTAGCCGACGCTTTGGGAATGAAGCTCGGCAGCTTTTACACAGCGGTCACCAGGAGCCGGACCTGGGAGAATTCCAAATACGATTTTGTGATCGAAGATATCAACGAGCGCAAGTTCAAAAAGGAGTATGCCTCATGAAAACGCTTAAAGTCAAACTGACTTTCACCGAGCCCCTGCTGGGCACCTGGCCCGCCAACCCCAACGTGGCGAGGGAATTCATTGCCAGCAAGTCGCCGGACGCGGCCACCATCGAAGACGAGGTGGCCGCCCTGGGCGCGGATGCCGCAGCCGACAAGGCAATGACGGTGTTCCCCCGCAACGAGGCTGGGCAGCCGATCCTGTATGATTATCAAGTCAAGGGGTTCTTTAAAGACAGCTGCGGTATGCTGGGCCGCATCGGCGGCAAGGACGAGAAGGGCAAGAAGAAAGCCGTGAACGAATCCGGCAAGCTGACGGCCTACAAGAAGATCATTGACGGCCTGATCTTTGTCGGGCCCCGCCAGATTCCCCTGATCCTCAACGGAGAAATGACCGAGTGCCAGCGCCCTCTGCGGGCCCAGACAGCCCAAGGCGAGCGCGTGAGCCTTGCCAACTCCGAGCAGATTCCCGCAGGCAGCACCTGCGAGTTCGAGATCACCTGCATGGACGACGCCCACGAGAAAGCGGTGATGGAGTGGCTGGATTACGGCAAGCTCCGGGGCCTGGGCCAGTGGCGCAACAGTGGCAAAGGCCGCTTCACCTACGAGATTCTCGGCTAACCGCGAGGCAAAGGCATAGCATTGAGACGATGGGCGAGGCGCGGCAATGGCATAGCATCGTGAGGTAGGGAGAGGCAGAGCAATGGCAAAGATACAGCTCCGAACTGCAAAGCATAGATTCGACAGAATCTTTTTATAAAAGGAGCGTAACACTATGAATTTTGACCTTCACCTTTACGGCGAAACACCAGCCGAACTGCTGGAAGTGTTGTCCCACCTGGGCCACATGGACAGCAACTACCACACCCCTATCCCCGACGAGCGTCACCCTGCGCAGGCTCCCGCCCCGCAGGCCCAGAGCGAGCCTGTAACGCAGCCGGACAAGCCCAAGGCCCCGGCGGCACCCGCCAAGCAGAAAAAGGCCGCACAGAAGTCCGCAGCGGCCCCTGCTGCCGAATCGCCCGAGAAGGAGTCGGAAACCCCGACCACCCCGGCGGGTGTCACCGCCCCCGCTTCTGATCCTGCCGCGCTGGACAAGATTCGCGACCTGGCCCGGAGCCTGATCGTCCACGGCAAGCGTGCCGAGGTGCAGCAGATCATCAAGGGCACCGGTGCCGCTTCCATCTCCAAGCTGCCGTCTGACAGCTACGCCGACGTGTGGGAGCAGCTGGTAAACCTGAGCAAAGAGGTGGACAACAATGCCACCGGTTAAGCACGCCCTGCTGGGCGCATCCAGTGCAGCCCGGTGGATCGCCTGCACGCCCAGCGCCCAAGCCACCGCAAACCTGCCGGACAAGGAGACCCAGTACGCCGCAGAGGGTACCCTGGCACACGAGATGTGTGAAAAAGCGCTCCGCTACAAGTTAGCAAAGTGGGAAGACGGAAAGCCCTTTGATTTGCTGTCCGACTGGGCACAACGGTCGATGCCGACAGAAATGTTCAATGCCGCTTGCCGGTACACCTCTTTTATCCACGACCTGTGGGTGGGCTTCCCCTGCCGTCCCGGGGTGTTCATCGAGCAGGAGGTGGACGTGACCCGGTGGGTGCCCGGCGGCTTTGGCACCTGCGACTGCCTGATGATCGGCGGCGGTCTGCTGCACATCATCGACTTCAAGTATGGGCAGGGCGTACCGGTGAGCCCAGAGCGTAACCCGCAGCTCATGTACTACGCCCTCGGCGCCTACGAGCTTTTCCGCGAGACGGACGAGATCGAGGTGGTGCGTATGAGCATCGTGCAGCCCCGGATGCAGGAAGAACCTCAGACATGGGAGCTGCCGCTGGCCGACCTGCTCACCTGGGCGCGGGAGGTGCTGGCGCCCGCCGCGCACATGGCATGGCGGGGCGAGGGCGAGTTCGTCACCGGCGACCACTGCCGCTTCTGTAAGGCGCACCCCGCCTGCCGGGCCTGGAAAGACAAGTACGGCCCTCTGGCCGGGTTTGAGCCCTATCCGGAGCCCGCTACGCTCTCCGACGAGGAGCTGGGCGAGTGGCTGCAAAAGCTGGAAGGACTGGCCGCCTACGCCAAAGAGCTGGAGGACTACGCCCAGCAGGCCCTGATGGAGGGCCGTATCCTGCCCGGCTGGAAGCTGGTGCAGGGCCGCAGCACCCGCAAGTGGACAGACCAGGGCGCCGCGTTCCAGCAGATGGAGCACGACGGCATCGACGAGGCCATGCTGTACACCCGCACCCCCATTTCCCTGACCGCTGCCGAGAAGATGATCGGCAAAAAGAAATTTGCCGAGACCATGTCGGCCTTTATCACACGGGCACCCGGCGCGCCCAAGCTGGCAGCAGCCAGCGACCCGCGCCCTGCCTACGACCGTTTAGAGGGCTTCGAGCCCATGGAGGATTGAACTATGAACGCAAATGAAGTCATTATCCCCTGCCGCCTGTCTTACGCCAACATCTGGGAGCCCAAGCAGGTGAACGGCACCGGCGACCCCAAATACAGCTGCTGCCTGCTGATCTCCAAGAAGGACACCGAGACCCTGGCCAAGATCAAGGCCGCCATGGAAGCGGTCAAGAAGGACCCCGCGTCCCTCGCCAAGTGGGGCGGCAAGCTGCCCCCGAAGCTGAAGGAGCCCCTGCGCGACGGCGATGAGGAGAAGGACGACGAGAACTACGCGGGCTGCTACTTTCTGAACGCCAATGCCAACGCCAACCGCCGCCCGCTGATCGTAGACCGCCAGTGCGCCGAGATCCTCGACCAGGAGGAAGTGTACAGCGGCTGCTACGCTCAGGTCAAGGTGGGCTTCTTCAGCTACAGCGCCAGCGGCAACAAGGGCATCGGCGCAGGCCTTGAGACCATCCGCAAAGTCCGCGATGGCGAGCGCCTGAGCGGGGGCAACAACCTGGACGGCTTCGATGTTCTGAGTGACGATGATGACAGTTTCCTCGACTAAACGCCCATACACCGGAGGCCCCCGCAAAGGACCTCCGGTCTTTTATCAGGAAAGGAGGACTGCCCTGTGAAAATCATCACGGTTGATATTGAGACCTATTCTCCACAGGACATCAGCAAAGTCGGGCTTTTCCGGTACGCACAGGATCCAGAGTTTCAGGTGCTGCTGTTCGGTTATTGCGCAGAAGATTCAGCCGCACCGACAGTGCTTGACCTGACGTTGGAACCTGACCCGCGGTGCTGCCTTTATGTGAGTATGCCGTGGCTGTTCGATGCCAGCTACATCAAGCGGGCGCACAACGCCGCCTTCGAGTGGTGGTGTCTGTCTGAGTACATGGAGCTGAGCTTGGAACAGCGGGTGCTCTGGTTGCAGCAGTGGGAGTGCAGCATGATCCACGCCCTCTACTGCGGACTGCCCGCCCAGCTGGGTGCACTGGGTCAGGTACTGCAGCAGCCGGAAGATACCCTCAAGATGAAAGAGGGCAAGGCGCTGATCACCTACTTCTGCAAGCCCTGCAAGCCCACAAAGCGCAACGGCGGGCGCACCCGCAACTTGCCTCAGCACGACCCCGCCAAATGGCATCTGTTCTGCAAGTACAACGGCATGGACGTGATCGCAGAGCGGGCCAACGACTGGAAGCTGGCCCCATGGCCGGTGCCGGAGGAGATCATGCAGCAGTGGCGGGAGGACGTGGAGATGAACGCCCGGGGCGTGGCCGTGGACATGGAACTGGTGGAGGGCGCCCTTGCCTGCTCCGCGCTGATCACCGAGGAGCAGACCGCAGAGTGCAAAGCCCTGACAGGGCTGGCAAACCCCGGCAGCCGGGCCCAGCTCCTCGGCTGGCTGCGCAACCGGGGCGTGGAGATGCCCGGCCTGACCAAAGAGGATGTGGGCAAGGCACTGGCAGGCGACTTGCCCAGCGATGTGCGCCGGGTGCTGGAGCTCCGGCAGCAGCTAGGCAAAACCAGCAACACCAAATACGAGACCATCGCGGCCAGCGCAGGCCCCGACCACCGGGTACGCGGCACCCTGCAGTTCTACGGAGCCAGCCGGACAGGCCGATGGGCGGGGCGGCTGCTTCAGGTGCAGAACCTGCCCCGTACTTACCTCGACCACCAGGACGAGTGGCGGGCTATTGTCAAGTTACACGACCCTGAAGCACTGGCATTGCTGACCGACAATGTGTCCGACACCCTGAGCCAGCTCATCCGCACGGCGCTGGTGCCCGGCAAAGGGGGCACCTTCGTGGATGCCGACTTCTCGGCCATCGAGGCCCGGCTGATCGCCTGGCTGGCGGGCGAAGACTGGGTGCTGGACGTGTTCCGCACCACCGGCAAGATCTACGAAGCCACCGCCGCCCGCATCTTCGGGGTGCCGTTTGACAGCATCGTCAAGGGCAACCCCAACTACAAGTACCGCCAGCGCGGCAAGGTGGCAACCCTGGCCCTGGGCTACCAGGGCGGTGTGGGCGCCATGAAGCGCATGGGCGGCGACCAGCTGGGTCTGGACGACGACGGTTTGCAGGACATCGTGAACCGCTGGCGCAGACAGAACCCACGCATCTGTAAGCTCTGGCGCAAAATGCAGGACGCCGCCGTGCACACCATCCGCACCGGCAAGACCACCCAGCCCCGGGCGGGCGTGATCTTCCGCAAAGAACTTGCCCCGGATTTTCCCTTCCCATTTCTGACCCTGCAGCTGCCCAGTGGGCGCAAGCTGTTCTATGCCGACCCCGGCACCACGCCGGATGACCGCATTACTTATAAGGAATGGGACAACGGCGGCTGGCGGGAAGCGGAGACCTACGGCGGCAAGCTGACCGAGAACCTCACCCAAGCTGTGGGCCGGGATTGTCTGGCCTTTGCGCTGGACAACCTGCGCCGGGCGGGCTACCGGGTGGTGTTCCACGTCCATGACGAGGTGATCATCGAGCTGCCGGACACGCAGGACGCAGACACCGCACTTCAGGATGTGGTACGCATCATGAGCATCGTGCCGCCCTGGGCCGAGGGCCTGCCCCTGAACGCCGCAGGCTGGCACGGCGACTTTTTTACAAAGGACTGAGGACGATGAAGAAAATCACATACCCGCCCGACAATTCGAAACTGTTCGCCTGTACCTGCGGGGCGGTGCCCTATGACGCAGAGAAACGCCCGAACGGCAAAGTCGGGCTGGCCCGCTACCGCAAGAGCAGCAAGTACGCCTGGGACGGCGGATGGTCGGTGGTCTGCGCCCACTGTGGCAGAGTCGGCGAACGCGGCAGCACCCAGATCGAAGCAAAGTCCAAATGGAACGCGCGGCTGTACAAGTACGGCCCGCTGAAGGAGGTGGATTCATGAGCGCTACACCGATCGAAATCAGCGTGGGCGACAGTCGATGGGCGGCCGAGTGGGAAAGCCGAGCCCTTTCATGGGGGGATTTTATTCTCGCCTTGAAAGGCCGGATGAGCCGCAACTGCGGCACCGAGACCCACGCCGAGTACATGGCCCTGCCCAAGAGCAAGCGAGACGACCTGAAGGACGTGGGCGGCTTCGTGGGCGGTACCCTGCGGGATGGACGCCGGGCACGAGGCTGCTGCACCGGGCGTAGCCTGATCACGCTGGACATGGACAACTGCGAGCCCGGCAGCACCGCCAAATGGGTGCAGGCCGTCAAGGACATGGGCACCGCAGCGGTCTACTCCACCCGCAAGCACGAGCCGGAGCACCCGCGCCTGCGGGCCATCTTTCCCACCGACCGCGTCATGCAGCCGGAGGAATACCAGCCCTGCGCCCGGATGCTGGCCCAGATGCTGGACCCGACCATGCAGGTGTTCGATAAAACCACCTTTGAGACCGAGCGCCTGATGTACTGGCCCAGCCGCAGCGCCGACAGCGCGTGGGTCTGCGGAGCCACCGAGGACGGTAGCCGGATCAGCGTGGACGACCTGCTCTGGCTTTACACCGACTGGCACGACGTCCGCAGCTGGCCTGCCTGCCCCGCAGAGCAGCAGGTCAAGCTGCCCGGCGGCAAGCAGGCTGACCCTACGGCCAAGCCCGGCGTCGTGGGCGCTTTCTGCCGGACTTACGACGTGCCCGCAGCGATTGAGCAGTTTCTCCCCGGTGTGTACGTGGATGCAGGCGCAGGCCGCCTGACCTACGCCGCAGGCAGCACCACCGCCGGCGCGGTGCTTTACGACAACGGTACCTTTATTTACAGCCACCACAGCACCGACCCCGCAGGCGGCAAGCTGCTCAACGCGTGGGACCTCGTCCGCATTCACCTGTTCGGCGATCTGGACGCAGATGCCGCTCCCGGCACGCCCACCGCTTCCCTGCCCAGCTGGCAGCAGATGCGGGCGCTGGCCGAGAGCGACGGCCCCACAGCGGCCCTGCTGCGGCGGGAAGCCGTGGACCACGCGAAAGAGGGCTTCGAGCCGCTGCCGGAGGAGGACGCCGACCCGGACAAGTGGCAGGAAAAGCTCGACCGCACCCAGAAGGGCGCACTGGCCTGCACCATCCAGAATGCGTGGGTCATCCTCGAGCATGACCCGGCGCTCAAGGGCCGCATCTGGTCGGACACCTTTGCCGAGCGGCTGCGCTGCAAGGGCCCCTTCCCCTGGAGCGACAAGCCCCAGGAGCGGGACTGGTCGGATGAGGACGACGCAGGTGTGCGGTGGTACCTTGAGACCATCTACCATTTCAGCGGCGTTAACAAGGCCGCCGATGCTGTGGCCCTGACCGGCGGGCACCACGCCAAAGACCCTGTGCGGGAGTACCTGAGCGGTCTTGCCTGGGACGGCACCGAGCGGCTAGACAAGCTGTTCATCGACTACCTCGGCGCGGAGGACAGCAGCTACACCCGCGCGGTGACGCGGAAGATGTTCGTTGCCGCGGTAGCCCGGTGCTTCCGGCCCGGCTGCAAGTTCGACCAGATCTGCATTCTCAGCGGCAAACAGGGCATCGGCAAGAGCCTGCTGCTCAGCCGGATGGGGCGTGACTGGTTCAACGACAGCATCACCAGCTTCGATGGCAAGGAAGCCCGCGAGAATCTGCGGGGCGTCTGGATCGTCGAGCTGGGCGAAATGACGGCTTTCAGCCGCAGCGAGAGCGAGGCGGCCAAGCAGTTTTTGAGCCAGACCGAGGACCGCTACCGGGCTGCTTATGGCCGCCGGACGGTGCAGTACCCCCGCCGGTGCGTGTTCTTCGGCACCTCTAACGGGTCCGATTTCCTCCGCGACGCCACCGGCAACCGTCGTTACTGGCCCATAGACTGCAGCTTTGAGCGCCGCACGAAGGTCGTCCACGACGATCTGACGCCCGCAGAGGTCGATCAGGTGTGGGCCGAAGCCGTGACCCGGTTCAACGCCGGAGAGGAGCTGATCCTCCGGGATGAGCTGCAAAAGGCAGCGCTGGCCGAGCAGCAGGCCCACACCGAGCGCGACCCCTGGGAGGGCGACATCCTCGAATTTCTGGCCCGCCCGGTGCCCGCCGACTGGGCAAAACGCACGGTGGACGAGCGGGTGGCCTGGTGGGAGAACGGCCCGAAGGACGCCCCCGCAGAGGGCCAGCAGCGCACCACGATCTGCGTCAATGAGCTGTGGCGGGAGTGCCTGGACAGCACCGGGCGGGCCCCCGACCGAGTACAGTCCAAGCGCATCGCGGCGGTGCTGAACGGCCTGCCGGACTGGACGCCGGGCAAGTACCCACAGCGGTGCGGATGCTACGGCGTGCAGCGCATCTGGCGCAGAAAATCCGAGTAATTCCAAAGCGCCGAAACCACTTTGATGAACATACAGAGCAGGTCGGCGTAACAGAGCATACAGAGATTTTCGCAAACATTAAGAGAACCGAAGAAATCAAGCGCTGAAAAGCGGTTTCGAACATACAGAACATACAGCCAACATACAAAGCCCGAAAAGTTTGTATGCACGAAAAAGCAAGCACTCATGCGGCTTTTTGCCCCGAAACATACTCAACATACAATCTTTTTCCCTAGAAGAAGAAAAAGTGAAGGAAATAAGGCGCGTGCGCATACCCGCGAGAGCCTTATACGCTTCGCGTGAGGAATTATAGGGATTTGGGTATGTTTTGTATGTTTGTATGTTCGGCCCAAAGCGAAAGGAGAAACTACAATGCCGACAAATAAGCCCCTGGAAAAGAGCATCGAGAACGTGCTGCGCAAGGCCGTGGAGGACGAGGGCGGGGTGTGCCTGAAATGGACCTGCCCCGGGCACAGGGGTGTGCCGGATCGGATGATCTTGTTCCCCGGCGGCGTCATTGCCTTTGTGGAGCTCAAGCGCCCCGGGGCAAAGGTCAAGGCGGGCGGCTTGCAGGAGTGGTGGCGGGAGAAGCTTGCCAGCTTCGGTTTCTGCTGTTACGAGATCAGTACCGCAGAGCAAGCAAAGAACCTGGTGAGCTATCTGAGCACGCAGAGCTTCTTTGCTCAGGTCGAGGAGAGCGACAACTGACGCGCTGCCCTAAAAGAAACGGAGGTCAAAGCAATGCAGCAATTTCATCCGCACCCGTATCAGCAGGCGGGCATCGACGCCATTCTGGAAAAGCCTGGCGTGGCACTCTGGATGGAGATGGGCCTGGGCAAGACTGTCGTCACCCTGACCGCCATTGACCAGCTGATCTACGACCGGCTGGAGATCGACAAGGTGCTCATCGTTGCCCCGAAGAAGGTCGCCGAAGCGACGTGGCAGGACGAAGCCGCCAAGTGGGGGCACCTGCGGCACCTGCGCATTTCCACCGTGCTGGGTACCGAGAAGCAGCGCAAAGCCGCTCTGACAGCCCAGGCGGATATTTACATCATCAACCGCGAGAACGTCCCCTGGCTGGTGCACACACTGGGCCGCAGCTGGGATTTTGACATGGTGGTGCTGGACGAAGCCAGCAGCTTTAAGAACCACGCAGCGCAGCGGTTCAAAGCGCTCAAGGCCGTGCGCCCGAGGGTGCACAAGGTAGTGGAGCTGACCGGCACACCAAGGCCCAACAGCCTGCTGGACCTCTGGGCGCAGATCTACCTGCTCGACCAGGGCGAACGGCTGGGGCGGTACATCACCCACTACCGCAAGACATACTTCTGGCCCACCGAGTACAGCTACGAACCCCGGGAGGGCGCAGCCGAAGCGGTGGAAGGCCGCATCAAGGATATCGTCCTGAGCTTCAAAGCAGCCGACCACCTGACCCTGCCGGAGAAAATCATCGACGACATCCCGGTGGTGCTGGATACGACTGCCCAGAGAATCTACAAAAAGCTCGAAAAAGACTACCTGCTGGAAGTGAACGGCGAGACCATCACCGCCCAGCAGGCCGCCACCCTGACCGGCAAGCTCTTACAGCTGTGCAACGGCAGCATCTACAGCGAGGAGGGCCGGACCATTCCGATCCACCGGTGCAAGCTGGACGCCTTCGATGAGCTGATCGACGCTCTGGACGGCCAGAAAGCCCTCGTGTTTTACGGCTTTCGCTTCGACGAGGAGCAGCTCACCGAGACACTGAAAACGCGCCACAAGGGCCTGCGGTTTGCCGTGCTGGACAACGAGCACGACGTAGCGGCATGGAACGCCGGAGAACTGGACGTTCTGCTGGCGCACCCGGCCAGCTGCGCCTACGGCCTGAACCTTCAGCAGGGCGGCCACCACCTGATCTGGTACAGCCTGCCGTGGAGCCTCGAGCTTTACGCCCAGGGCGAAGCGCGGCTCTACCGGCAGGGCCAGACCCAAAGCGTCATCGTCCACCGGTTGATCGTCAAAGGCGGCGCAGACGAGATGGTAGTGAAAGCGCTGAACCGCAAAGACAGCAGTCAGAACGCCCTGATGCAGGCCGTCAAGACCCACATTCAGGCAGCACAGAAGGGAGACAGCAAGTGAGCATCCGAGCATTCCGCAAGCTTTCCCGCGCAGAGCGGCGCGGCTTTATCAACACCATCGAGGACCCGCTGACCCGCCGGGCCTTTGAGATCACCTTTCTGGGCCCCGGCAAGGTCAGCTGGAACCGGGCCGCCATGCTCTACGGCGGCGGCATTTCCCCCGAGACCCTGCGCGTCTGGGTCTGGCGGGAACTGCAGCGCTGCAAGTAAGTCATAACGGTTTTACCAAGAAACCCATGCTATGCTTTTCTGGATAACACACAGGAGGGCGAAGCATGGGTTTTTCTAACGAGCGGATGAGGACGGGGCAGCTGGTGAACTGGTTCCTGCTGGACGGTCTGGAAATGACCCCGGCGGGCAATCCCATCACCAAGGCCCTGCCGCTGCCCTTTGGGGTCGATCACCTGATCGGCTTCAACGAGCTGCTGACCTGCAAGCACCCGGAGAATGCTGGCGTGCACTTCTTCCTCGATGATTACCAGTTCGAGCGGTTCTGGCGGCAGCCGCAGCGGTACCTCGACGCACTGGCAAAGTTCCCGCTGGTGCTTGGCCCGGACTTCTCGCTTTACACCGACTTCCCCGCGCCCATCCAGCACTGGAACCACTACCGGAACCAGCTGCTGACCGCATGGCTTCAGCACAACGACGTCTGCGCCATTCCCACCGCAAGCTGGTCGGACGAGGACAGCTTCCGCTGGTGCTTCGACGGCATCAGCAAAGGCGGCGCGGTGGCCGTGAGCACGGTGGGCTGTCTTGTCCACAAAGATGCATCCGAGGGCCTGCTGGACGGCCTGAAGGAGCTGATCCGGCAGACCGAGCCATCCGAGATTCTGGTCTACGGCAAAACGCCGCCTGCAATGGCGGCACTGCTGCGGGAGCACAGCATCCTGTGGCAGGCATTCCCGCACAACATGGCGGCCCGCGTAAGGGCCGGAGAGGAGGTGCAGTGATGGGCGGCAGAGGCAGCAGCATGAGAGGCTCCCAGGGCATGGGAGGCGGCGCAGGAGCGCCCGCAGCAGCCGCGCAGGTGATGCCCGCAGTTCAGGCGGCACCGGCAGTTCAGGCAATGCCCCAGCAGGCAGGCCCGCCCACCGGTGCAAACGGCTTCGGCCACCTGACCCCGCAGCAGGTCTCCGCGATGGAGAGCGCTGCACAGCGGCAGATGCTGCGCGACCCCAAGCTGGCAGCAGGCGTGACCGACTACATCAACCCAGTCATGCAGAGCAATGGCAAGGCCCTGAGTCAGAACGCCAACTGGGCAGCCGCAAACCATCAGCCCCTGACCAAGCGGCAGCAGGCCATGATGGACGCAGTGGACAAGCTGGCCAAGCCCATCGGGCAGGAGACCACCTTGTACCGCGCCGACCACGACGACTTCATCAAGCGGCTGGGTGTCAAGAACTACGGCAGTATGAGCGACAGTCAGCTGCGCAAGGCGCTGGTGGGCAAGACATGGACGAACGACTGTCTGGAGTCCACAGCCTACGACAGCCGGGACAACCCCTTCTGGCCGCAGCCCGGCGGCAGCCGCAGTGCAGGCAAGCATGGGCAGGGCGGCTCCGTTTCCGGCAACCGTGAGGTGCTGATCCGGTATCACACCGCCAATAGCACCCGGGCGGCCTTCATCCAGCCCAGTCAGTCGGAGGCCGTTCTTGCCGTTGGCACCCATCACAAGATCACCGGTGTCCGTTCTACCCGCACCGGCCCGTCCCGCACCTACGGTTCCGGCAAGCGCGTGATTGAACTGGAAATCGAAGTGTGGTAAACTCAATCTGGAGGTATCTTACTATGGCAAAAGCAAAGGTTTCCGCAAAGAAGCTGAAAGAGATCGAAGCGGCAGAGCAGAAATTCCGGCCCCTCGACACTCCGGCTTCCCCCTACCCCTTTCCTAATCTGGGCATGGAGAAGCCCGCCAGCAAGAAGAAAACCGCCAAGGCGAAACCCAAGAAAAAGTAATTCGTAACGTTTTGCCCCCGCTTTTCATGTTACCCTTGACCGAGAAATTCACGGTCAAGGGAGGATTCACATGGGCGGCAGAGGTGGAAGCATGGGCGGCAGCCACGGCATGGGTGGAAGCGCAGGCGGGGCGGCAAAGGCCGCTGCTCCGGCGGCATCCCAGACCCGGGAACAGCAGCTGCTGGCACAGATCAAGGGCAACCCCGCAGCCCTGATGAAAATGAGCGATCAGGATGCGTTGGATACGGTCAAAGCGATTGCAACGCAGTCTATCGCAACTGACGGCACTCAGAATGACACCTTCTGTCAGCGCTGGCTGAACGCTACGGGGCTGGCAAACGAGATGCCCGAAGTTCTGGATGACGTAGCTTTTGGTAAGGCCCGCCGCAGAGCAGGCGCGGATAAGTTGTACCACAGCGATAAGTCCACCGACGGAACCTCGGCTTCTGCTGTAAGAACTCTGAACCAATTGCAAACAGGCAGTACGGCGTATGCTTCGTTTGGCACTCATGGGAGCGGTACTTATCTCGATACCAGTGCTGTCAGCAATGCGAGGTACTATGCAGGAGCAAATGGTTCTCAGGTCAAGCTATTCCTGAACAGAAATGCAAAGATCGCAACCTTTTCTGAGCTGTTTCAGGCGCAGACCGACTTCCAGAACAAGCACCCGAAAACATACAAGTACCTCATGGGCAACCACACCGGTACGCAGTGGGGAGCCAGTGAATTAAAAACCATCTGGCTGACAAGTTCCGGGTACAATGTATACGATGCCGGGCAATACAAGGTTGCATATAGCCGTAAAGCCTTAACCATCTGCAAGACAGTTAAGAGCAGGCAGCAGGTTGTGCACGGGGGAATCGACTGGTAAAGGAGTTCAAGCATGAAGAAGATTGAAAAGGCTACGCTGAATGCAGAAACGCTGATTCAGGCCCGTATTGAACAGCTTAAGAAACAGGGCATGACCCCCAGAAATGCTAACGAGTGCGCCCCCATGGAATGGGATGCGCACACTGGCCGCATTGAAAAACGTGATCTCCCGGACAACTGGAAGGACCCCTATCCGGCTCTGGAAAAGGCTCTCAAAGCATCCAAGGCTAAGTCCAAGACCACCAAGGCGAAAGCCAAAAAGTAAGTCATAACGTTTTTACCCTAGGCTCTCTGGTACAATTGCCAGAGAGCCTATTTTATTGCCCGGAGGGATTGCATGGAGAGCGTGAAACACCAAATCGAGTACAAACGGCTGGACGAAATCCGCCCCTACGACAATAACCCCCGGCGCAACGATGAAGCCGCAAAGGCCGTCGCCAACAGCATCAAAGAGTTTGGCTTCCAATCCCCCATCATCGTGGACCGGGACGGCGTCATCATCGCCGGGCACACCCGATATAAGGCTGCCCGGCGGCTGAAGCTGCAGGAAGTGCCGGTCATCGTCGCCGCAGAGCTGGACCCGGAAAAGGTCAAAGCCCTGCGCATTGCCGACAATTCCACCGGCGAAGTGGCCCAGTGGGACTTGCAGCTTCTGGTGCAGGAGCTGACCGGCATCAGCTACGACATGACCGACTTCGGCCTGAACCTCCAGATCAAGATCGACGAGGAGGTCAAAGAGGACGACTTCGACGCAGAACCGCCGGAAGCTCCCATCACCCAGCGCGGCGATATCTGGCTGCTGGGTGACCACCGTGTGATGTGCGGTGACAGCACCAGCCCGCAGGACGTGGAGCAGCTCATGGACGGCCAGCTGGCTGATCTACTGCTCACCGACCCGCCCTACAACGTGAACTACGAGGGCTCGAACGGCAAGAAGATCGAGAACGACAACATGGCCGAAAGTCAGTTCCGGCAGTTCCTGCTTCAGGCATACAGCCGTGCCTTCGACGCCTGCCGCACCGGCGCCAGCGCGTACATCTTCCACGCCGACACGGAGGGGGAAGCGTTCCGGGCCATGTTCCGGGAGGCAGGCTGGGGCCTGCACGGGTGTCTGGTCTGGGTCAAGAACAGCCTTGTCCTCGGCCACAGCGACTACCAGTGGCAGCACGAGCCCTGCCTGTACGGCTGGAAGCCCGGTGCGAACCACTACTTCATCAACGATCGCAGCCAGACCACCGTCATTGACGACGCAAAGCCGGACGACCTGCGGCACATGAAGAAAGACGAGCTGCTGGACTGGGCCATCAAGGCGCAGGCCCTGCTGACCGAGAAGCCCAGCAGCGTGATCCGCTGTGACAAGCCGCCTCGCAACGCAGAGCACCCCACCATGAAGCCGGTGGTGCTGTGCGGCAGGCTCATCAAGAACAGCTCCCTGCCCGGCCAGACCGTGCTGGACCTGTTCGGCGGCAGCGGTTCTACGCTGATCGCTTGCGAGCAGTTGAGCCGGAAGTGCTACACCATGGAGTACGATCCCCGCTATGTGGACGTGATCGTCAAGCGCTGGGAGGACTTCACTGGTGAAAAGGCTGTTCGGCTGAAATAACCATTCCCCGCCGGGGCAGGTTCTTTACTCCTTTCCCGCCCCGGCTTTTATCTTAGCCAAAACGGCACGCACACGGGTCATCCTCCGCCCGCAGGGCTCTGGAAGCAGAGCCGGTGCGTGCCGTTTTTCCATACGGAGGTGAAACCTTGGCACGAGAATCCCAAATCAGCAAGTGGAACAGCCCCAGCGGACTGCTGCGCTTGCAGCGGCTGGCGATGCACGGTCTGACGCAGGCGGAGATCTGCGAACAGATCGGCGTGCCGGTGCGCACCTTCCGGCGCTGGTGTACGCAGGACCCGCGCATCAAGCAGGCCATCAGCGTAGGCGCGGAGGCAGCGCTGGCCAGCGTGGAGAACGCCCTGTTCAAAAAGGCCCAGAGCGGCGACCTGGGCGCGATGTGCTTCTTTTTGAAGAACCGTGACCCGGAGCATTGGAGCGAGCACCCGGAGCTGCGAGGTTACGACGGAAAGGTGGTGTTTGTGGATGACATACCCAAGACGGCAGCCCCCAAACCTGCTGAAGCAGCAGCTGAAGCTAAGCAGCCTGATCATCCCTGAGTATTACGCCGCCCACACCGCCATCTGGTCCGGCGAGTACAACGAATACCTGGGCGACGGCGGGCGCGGTTCCCTCAAATCGACGTTTGCCGCCACCGAGGTGGTGCTGCTGGTGATGCGGGTGCCGAACATCCACGCCGTGGTGCTGCGCAAGGTGGGCAACACCATCGCCACCAGTGTCTGGCCGGAATACAACCGCGTGATCGACCGCATGGGCATCCGGCACCTGTGGAAGCAGACCAAGAAGCCCTATACCCTGACCTACATTCCCACCGGGCAGACCATCCAATTCTACGGTCTGGACGACCCCGGCAAGCTGAAATCCATTGCGGTGCCGTTTGGTTACTTCGGTGTCATGCATTTTGAGGAGTTCGACCAGTATGACGGCCCTGAGGAAGTGCGAAACGTCGAGCAGTCCGTATTCCGCGGCGGTCCGTTCAGCTTTTCCTTCAAGACCTTCAACTCCCCTGCCATGGCCCGGCACTGGGTCAACCGGTACAAGCGGGAGCCAAAGCCGAAGCAGTTCCGACACCACACCACCTACCTGACCACCCCGCCCGAATGGCTGGGCCCGCGCTTCTTCGACGACGCCGAGACCCTCAAGCAGCGGGACCCGGTGGCCTACGCCCACGAATACATGGGCGAAGTGGTGGGCTGCGGCACCGCGGTGTTTGAGAATCTGGAACTGCGGCCCATCACCAGCGAGGAGATTGCCGGGTTCGACCGGCGCTACTACGGTCTGGACTTCGGCTGGTACCCCGACCCGAACCACTTCGGCGGGATGAGCTACGACCACGCCCGGCAGACCCTCTACATCTACGAGGAACACCGGGCCCAGAAAGAGACCGACGCCCAGCTGGCCGAAGTGCTCAAGCGGCATCTGCACGACGAGATCATCGGCGACAGTGCGGCCAACCGCTCGATCGCTACACTGCGTGATCTTGGCTTTTCCCGCCTGCGAGGCTGCCGGAAATATGCCGCCCACGGCGGCACCAGCGTGACCGACGGCATGAAGTGGTTGCAGAGCCGCGCAAAGATCGTCATTGACCCCCAGCGCTGCCCCTGGACGGCGCGGGAGTTTTCTGAGTACGAATACGCCATCGACAAAAAGACCGGCGAGGTGATGCCGGGCTTCGTCGATGCGGCAAACCACAGCATCGACATGACCCGCTACGCCATGGAGGATGTCTGGCAAAAGAGAGGTGCACGGAACGCATGATAAACCACGCCGACATTGAAGTCATCATCGGCTGCAAGACCCTTGTCACCGACCGGATGCAGCGGGCTATCGAGGACTGGTACGACGCAGCCATTGACGGCCTTCCGCTGGACAAGAGCCCCGAGACCCTCACGCTGGACCTGCCCGCGCTGATCTGCGCCGAGCTGGCCCGGCTGACCACGCTGGAGCTGGAGGCCACCGTGGAGGGCAGTGATCGCGCCGACTGGATCAACACCCAGCTGCAGCGGGTGCTCTCGCCCCGGCGCCGACGCATCTTCACGGTGGCACTGGCCCTGGGCAGCGGCATCTGGAAGCCCTACCAGAGCGGCAAAAAACTGGGCATCTCCTTTTGCAATGCGTCCCGGTATTTCCCTGTCGCCCACGATGTGGAGGGCAGCCTGACCGAGGGCGTGTTCATCGACACCATCCAGGATGACGACAGCTACTACCACCGCATGGAGTGGATGCACGTTCTGGAGCACAGGCAGGACCTGCGCGACGAGGAGCTGGCGCAGCTGGAGGATTACGACCTCGCAGCGCCGACCCGGTTCCCCTGCATCAAGGTGGTCAATCTGGCCTTCCGCAGCGCCACCCAGGACAGCCTGGGCAGCCCCGAGGACCTGAGTATCCGCCCCGAGTGGGACGAGATCGAGCCGGTGGCCTACCTCACCGGGTTGGAAAAGTTGCCGGTGGGCTACTTCGTGACGCCCATCGTCAACAGCATCGAACCGGACAGTGAGCTGGGTGCCGCGATGTTCGAGCCAGCCCGCAAGCAAATCATCGACGCCGACGAGCAGTATACCCGGCTGGACTGGGAGTATGAGGGCGGAGAGCTGGCCGTGGACACCGACGAGCGGTTCCTCAAGCCCACCGCTGCCGGGCAGCAGCTGTCCAAGGCGCAGGCGCTCAAAGAATACGGCGTGCCCCCGGAAGCCATCGACAGCACCGCGCCCCACCACCGGGAGCGGCTGTTCCACGGCATCGACGTCAACACCGGTATTACGGACGGCACACCCTTCTATCAGGTGTTCGCCCCGGCCTTGCGTGACGGCAGCTACCTGTCCGGCCTGAACCAGTACCTGCGCAATGTGGAGAGCCATGCGGGCCTGAGCTTCGGTGTGCTCTCCCAGGTAGCCGACGTGGAAAAGACCGCCACCGAGATCATCAGCAGCAAGCAGAAATTGTACTCCACTGTTTCCGACCTGCAGGCAGCCCTGGAGGACGCCCTGCGGGGCCTGATCGACGCCCTGGACTACTGGGCCGACCACATCCAGGACGCCCCCGGCAAGGGCAAACTGAATATCTCCTTCAAGTGGGATGACAGCATCATCCTGGACCGCCTGTCTGAGATGGCTCAGTGGCAGCAGGAGGTCAGCATGGGTCTGCGCAGCAAGACCGAGTACCGGATGCATTTCTTCGGTGAAGACGAGGAAACCGCTACACGGGCAGTGCAGGCCATCCAGCAGGAGTCTGGGGCCAACGATATCCTGAAAGGAGTGATCGACAATGGCGACGGCTAAAGAGAAATTCACCCGGATGAAGCAGACCGCCGAGCGGCTGGACTGGCTGATGTCGAATGCACGCATCCTGCGCAGCCCGGCACTGTGGGAAAAGTACTACGAAGCCCTCCGCATTGTTCGCCTGCTGGGCTTTGAGGTCACGGTGGAGGATGGCCGCTATCACCGGGTAACGCCATGCTGACGCCGGACGAGGTCAACGGCTACGCCGGGCTCATGGCAGCCCCCTGGGACGAGTTGAACGAGCGTATCCTAAGGGACATGGTGCGCCGGATCATCAAGGCGGGCAAGATCACCTCCACTGCAGAGTGGCAGAGCTTCCGGGCACAGGCGCTGGGTGCGAGCCGAGCCTACCTGCTGCGGCAGATGCAGGCCATCGCCCAGGAGCTTGGCCCGCAGGAAGCCGCTGTGTTTGCCCGGGCAATGCAGCAGGCCTACAACAAGGACCTGCGCGATGCCGCTGCAGCGGGCCGCTCTCTGACCCCTCTAGGTGACAGCGAAGAAGCGCAGCAGCTGCTGGAGAGCGGCTACCGGCGCACCATGAACACCCTGTACAACCTGACCCAGACCCGGGCGGTGATGGGCAACCAGAACATGGTGGAGACTACCCAGCGGCAGCTGGCCTATTACCTGGACATGGCCCACATGGACGCTGCCAGCGGGGTATTCAGCTCCGACGATGCCGCCCGCCGGGCGCTGAACGCGCTGGCGGCTAAGGGCGTGGGGGCCATCACCTACCCCAGCGGCCATGTGGACAGCCTGGACGTGGTAGTCCTGCGGGCCACCCGCACCGGCATCAACCAGACCGCCGGGGAGATCACCCGCCACAATGCCGACCAACTAGACTGTGACCTGATGGAGCTGGACGCCCATGTCGGCGCCCGCACCGGCGACGGCGGGCAGGATCTGACCAACCACAGCTGGTGGCAGGGCCAGATCGTAAGCCGCAGCGGCAAGCACGGCTACCTCTCGCTGGACGACATCGGCTACGGTGATGTGCGGGGCTTCATGGGTGCCAACTGTGCCCACAACTGGAGCATGTACTGGGAGGGCGCCAGCGTTCGCAGCTACACCTCCGAACGGCTGGCTGCGATCAATGCCGCTACCGTGACCTACAACGGTAAGGACATCGGGCGGTATAAAGCCACCCAGATGCAGCGTGCCCAGGAGCGCCAGATCCGGGCTGACAAGCGGGCGTTTCTCGTCGCCAGGGAAAGCGGCCAGAAGGATGCCGAAAAGGCCGCAGCGGACAAGCTGGCGGCATCCCGCGCCAAGCTGAAAGATTTTCTCAGCCAGACCGGGCTGCATCAATACCAGCTGCGGGAGAGTGTGCCTGGCTTTGGCCGCAGCGAAGCCGCCAGTGCCGCAGCCCAGGCAAAGAAATGAACCGCGCTGGACTTCCTGAAATGGCCGTGTTATAATTCAGGCCAGAATAAAGGAGGTTTCACACTATGAAGATCAAGAATAAAATCCGGGCGGGTATCGTGCTGCTTGCCCTGGTCCTCGGCCTGACCGCCTGCGGCGGCAGCGCTTCCAGCATCGCCAGCAGCACGGCATCCAGCGCCCCAGCCAGCTCGGTGAGCGAGAGCGCCGCAGAGAGCACCAGCGCCGCACCGGAGAGTGAGGCGCCTGCGGAATCTTCGCCCCTGGACGGCATCAAGTTCACGGTGAGCAAAGTGCGCAACGACAACACCGGCAACTGGCGAATTTCGCTGATCGCAGAGAACATTGACATGAGCGAGTATGCGCTGGACTACTACAAGCAGTATTTCACCGACGACAGTGAGATTCACTTCATCGTGAACTTCAACTACAACACCACTACGAAGATCATGAACATGGGCGGCCAGCTGGATGTGACCGTGCAGGACTACGTCTCCAAAGAGGAACACGACGCAAATGTTCTGGGCAGCGGCACCGTTCTGGCTGAGTATTTTGTGGATAAAGAGACCGGCGAAATTGAGAAGATCCGCTGACAAATGAGCAGAACAAAAGCCCTGAAGGAATGCACCTTCAGGGCTTTTGCTGCATCAATTCATTTTTCGGATGGAGAGAAGAAATTGCTCTTTCCCAGAGGGAGATGTGATTGCCAGTTCCTCACCGGTCCGGCAGACGTTTACTTCACACCCATTCAATGGGGTGCACCCCACATCGCAGTCTCCGCGCAAAATGCTGTCCAGATAACTTACTACCTCGTTCACGCTCATCGTTGATCCTCCTGTTCTTTTGTACCACTTGCCTGAGTGAATATCTCAAGCACCTGAGCCACCGCCTGCTTTGCCTCTGGCGTGGCAGGCTCCGTGCACCAGCCTCGCTCGTAAAGGGCGACCTCTCGGCGAATCGGGGCGCTTTTGTCGAGCTCTGCAACCCAGAGCTTCAAGATGCGCCCGCCGTCGATGCCGAGCGGGCTGCCGGTCGGGTAGACCTTAGCTTCCCACTCGAAGCTGTGCTCTCCTATCTCCATCCGGCCCCGGTGCCAAATCGGAACCGGCGTGTTCCAGCCCGGGCAGCTTGCATTGTAAAAGTTTCCCAGCATCACTGCTCACCCCCACCGTAGTCCACCACATAGCCATTGTACACGAAGTTCTCTGCCGCCATGGCAGCGTCGAGGATCCGGTTTGCATACTCGGCGGCTTCCGCCGGGCTCTTGGTTCCGAGGGAAGCCCACTGGACACCCATCTTCACCGGGGTACCCTGCCGAGCAAAGTTGCAGTTGTGGATCTGGATGCCGTCCTCCGCAGAGAACTGTGCCTGAAGCGCGTCCAGCGCCTCACCGTAGACCTTCCAGTTGACCTTCTTCATAGATCAGCCCTCCTTCACCAATTCGTAATGCTTGATGCTGCCGTCCACGAATTTCCGGCCCTGCAGGATCTCCACGCTCTGGAGCAGAAACTCGAGGTGGGCCATATCGATGGCCCCGCAGGAGCCGGGGTCGCGGAGCAGCTGCTCTGCCAGCGCGTCCTGCACCTTGACGGAGTAGCAGGTCTCACCGATGATCTTCTCGCCGTTCTCGATCTCCGCGGTGTCGTAAGTGATGTTCAGCTTCTTCATGATCACCATTCTCCTTTCGCAGCAGCATTGCGGATTGCCCGCTCTTCGTTCTCCTGATCCAGCGCCTGCGCAAAAGCATCCAGCGCGCTGGCCCTCGTGATCGGCCCGAACTCCTTCACGAAGTAGGCGAAGGTGCGGTCGTCCCAGCACTCGACGTAGCCGTCGCCGCCCTTGTTGTAGTTCTCGCGGGCCAGAGCCATGAACTGGTCGAAGGTCAGCGCCGGAGGGTTCGGCTCGGTGTCCAGAGGGACGACCCGAATGCCCAGATGCCCTCGCTTCAGCAAGTAGGCAGCCTCGGCATCCGCTGCCTTACGGTCAGCCCGGCAGCCCCAGACCACCAGCGTGCCATTTTTCAGCTCATCGATGATCGCCCAGTCGTAATCGTGCGTCTTGCTGGTGCGCACCAGCTGGCCTTTGTAATAGAATTTCATGGTTCAGTCCTCCTTGTTGGTGTACTCGTCGGTGTCACGGCTGGATTCGTCCATCAGAAACACCCGGTGCTTGCCCTTGTTGTCCCTGACCCAGTCACCGCCCAGAGCGGCGAGGGTGAAGATCATCCCCTGATACTGACCCTCGGCGCACAGCCGGGTCGGCTCCGGCAGATCTTCCCGGTGCATGATGCACCACTGAGAATCCATATTGAACGCCAGCGTGCCCAGATGACCGCGCAGTTCCTTCTTCTTCATGGTTTAGTCCTCCTTGACCAGCTGCAGCATCTTAAACACGCGGTCCCACTGCTCCTGCGAAAGGGTACCGCCATTGTTCACCACTGCTTCGGCCGCGTTGATTTCCAGCCGCATCTCGGTCTTGCTCATCTCGTTCAGATTTGTCATTTTTCGTTTACCTCCGTTGTTTTTTTCGTTGTTTTCCTTCCGGTGGCTGTATGTTACCTCCGCGCAAGCACAAAGTCAAGTTGTTTTTGATTTATTTTTTAATCTCTTTTTGCTGTTGACTTTTGCCAGGGACCGTCATATGCTTGTGGCAGGAAGGAGTGATTTCAAATGACCGCATCATCCAGAGTGAAAGCCCTGCTTGAACTGACAGAAACCGACCAAGGCAGCTTTGCCGCAGCGTTCGGCATGACGACCCCGCAGGCCATGGCGAACAAGATGCGCCGGGATAGCTGGTCGGCAAAAGACCTCGTCAAGGCCGCCGCGATCTGCGGCGCAAAGTTGGCGTTCGTCCTGCCGGACGGTTCCCAGCTCATCATCGCGCCCGACGAAAAATGACCGCTACACAGCAAAACGCCCCACCTCACGGAGGACAAACCTCCCGAGGTGGGGCGTTTCCTTTTGCCCAAAGATGCAACATTTGTCTCCGTGATTGCAACATCCGGTGACATACAAGCTTTGTAGACACGAAAAAGTGAGTGTTCATGCGGATTTTCGGGTCAAAACATACAGAACATACTCAAACTCTTATCCTGACCCTGAACAGAAGAAAATAAGAGTATACACATGCGAGAACGCGCTTAATGCCCGCCCGCGTAGGGTTTATAGGAATTTCCGTATGCTCAGTTACAGGTAGTCAAACCAACTCGTAACGTTTTTACCTCCCGGGATGTGATACGATAACTCCAGATCACACCGCGCACCCGGTGTCAGAGAGGTGCAGAGGGCCCGCGCACGGCAGCGCGACACCAACGCCGTAGGCCCAACGGGAGGTAAAACATGAGACGTGAGGATTTGAAAGCCATCGAGGGCCTGACCGAGGAGCAGATCAACGCAGTCATGCGTCTGCACGGTCTGGACGAAGCCGCCCATCAGGCCACCGTACAGGGCCTGCAGGCGCAGCTGACCACCGCACAGCAGGGTCTGGCGGCCTTCGAGGGCGTGGATGTCAATGATCTGCGCAGTCAGATCACCAGCCTGACCAATCAGCTGAACCAGCAGGCCGCAGAGTTCACTTTCACCGGTGTGCTGCGCGCTGCCGCTCATGAGGCGGGTGCTCTGGATGAGAACGATGCTATCGCATTGCTGCCGGACAGAGCTACACTGCGCGAGAGCAAGAACCAGGCCGAGGACGTCAAGGCAGCCTTTGCTGACCTCAAATCCCGCAAGCCGTATCTGTTCCAGCAGGGCGCTCCCGTCCCGCAGGACAACGGCGTAGGCCCGCAGCCGAACACCGAGCCGCAGGAGCCCGCCAACCCGATCATCGTCCCGAAGCCCCGCAGTCAGGGTGGCAGTGCACAGCCCACCCTGCAGGAGTTTCTGCAGATGACTGGCGTAGAACGCATGGCTCTGCGCACCCGCAACCCGGCACTTTTCCAGCAGCTCTCCGCACAAATCAGAGCTGCACGACACTGACGAGGTAACTAAACTATGCCCATTCCCGGCACTTTTGGCGGTTTCCCGTTTGACCCCGAGGTCTACCAGGGCTTCGTGGATCAGGAGGCCACCTTCTCTGATTCCATCCTTGCTTCCGGCATTCTGGCAAGTGACCAGAGCCTGGCCACTTCGCTGGACAACGGCGGCACGATGGGCACCATCCGTTTCTACAACCCTCTGGACCCCGACACCGACGCCCCTCTGGTACGCGACGGTGAACAGGACAACGTGCCCACCGAAATCTCCGGCGGCAAGCAGTCCTGGATTCGCATCGACCGCATGAAGGCCTGGAAGGCCACCGAGCTGACCCGTGAGCTGACCGCAGCCGACCCCATGGCAGCGGTGGCCCGAAACACGGGCCGCTACTGGCGCATGTACAAGCAGAGCCTGCTGGTCAAGCTGGTCAACGCAGCACTGGGCGTCTCCGGCCTGGAAAGCCACTCTCTGACCGTCAAGACCGGCGGCGTCACCGCCAACCAGCTGATCGATGTGCAGCAGAGCGCTCTGGGCGACTTCTCCGGCAAGTTCGGTCTGCTGGTGGTGCATTCCAAAATCCTGGCCGAGTACAAGAAGATGGGCCTGCTGAACTACAACAAGTACGTCATTACCAACGTGCTGCAGAAGGAAGTCAGTCTGCCCACCATCAACGGTCTGGTGGTCATCGAGAATGACCGCGGCACCGACGACGGCACCAACTACAACACCCTCCTGCTGGGCCAGGGCTCTGTGCTGACCGCCGACCCCAAGGTCGTCACCCCGGATTACACCGAGTACGACGCGGCCAAGGCAGGCGGCACCGACATCCTGTACAACAACCGCTCCTTCATCCTGCACCCGAACGGCATCTCCTTTGACGGCGATAAGATCAACAAGCCGACCCCCACGGATGAAGAATTTACCAACAAGGCAAACTGGGCCCTGAAGTTCGATCACAAGAATGTCCGCATGGGCAAGATCAGCATTCCCAAGGCGAACTTTACCGAGGAATGAGCTATGAACAGCTGGCTCACCTACCCTGAGTTTACCGCCCGGTATCCCGGTGCGGCACTGACGGAGGCGGACTTCACACCGCTTGCCGCAGACGCAGCTCTGTTCATCCTGGGTGCTACCCGCTGGTGCGCCGGTCTGGCTGACACCGAAGAACAGATCAACCAGCTCCGGGAGTGTCAGGCCAGGCTGGTGTATCTGGCGTCCGGGCTGGACACCGCCTGGGACGGCGTGACCAGCGTGACCAACCACGGGTACACCGAGAGCTATGCGTCCGGGCTGGACAAGCAGGCTTATCTGGGGAGACAGCAGCAGCGAATCGTGACCGAGGTGCTCTCTGCACCGGTCACCCGCTGGATGCTGTACCAGGGAGGGGCCTACCGCCCGCCCCGCAGACGCTGAGAGGAGGGCTGCCTATGCGCAAACCCCTTCTCGCAACAAAGAGTGTCACGCTGGTGCATTGCATCCGGCAGGGCACTGGCAGCACCAGCTATACCACGGTGCTGTCTGGCGTGAGCTGCCGGGAAGTGGCCGCAGCCGGTACCGGCGCACAGTCTGGTGCAGGCTCCGGCTTTGCCCCGAAAAGCAGCTCCGAGATCTGCATTTTTGTGGGACACTCCACAGCAGCCCCGCAGAGCACAGCAGAACCGCCGCTGGACGCGGCAAGCGCCTTTCTCAACCCGGCGGCATTCAAAGCCGCAGACGAGGCCGTAAGGGCCTGCCACTGGACGCTGGCCCCGGAGGACAAGGTAACGCTGCCAAGCGGGTGCAACGGCACCGTCACCAGCATCCAGGACAACCGTGACGGGCGCTGCCCGCACTGGTATGTGGAGGTGACGTGATGAGCGGTCCGATCAACCTCGGCATCCGCTGGGACCCGAACTTTAAGCCACGCACCGAGGCAGGCTTTCAGCGCCTGCAGAAGGAAGCGGACGGCGAGTTCATCCGGCTGGTGACGCCCTACGTTCCGCTGCGCACCGGTGCTTTGGCAGACAGCGCCAAAGACAGCACGGTGCTGGGCAGCGGTCTCATCCGACACACCACGCCCTACGCAGCGGCGCAGTATTACCGCTTACCCTGCGGGCAGGGCGTCCGTGAGGACGGCAAAGGCCCGCACTGGGGTGAGCGCTGTGTCAACGACCACAAAGAGGACTTCGTGTCCTTCGTCAAAACCCGCGCCAAGGAGGTCAACAAATGAGCCAGACCGCAGACATCAAAGCCATGCTGGACTGGCTGGCCTCCTGCCCGCTGGCAGCGGCACTGGGAGACGACGTGGTGTTCTCCATCGAGTACCTGGGCGCAGAGACCACGCAGGTGCAGTTTTCGCTGGAAGCTACACCCACGGCAACGGTGCTGGAGCAGTTTTTCCTTGGCAGCCGCCGGGCGAAGAACTACGTCCTTGCGTCCCGCATGGAGTATTCCCCTGAGGCGGTCCAGCAGGCCGCGAACAGCGCCTTCTGGGACAAATTCGCCGCGTGGGTAGAGACTCAGTCCGCAAAGCGCAGCCTGCCACAGTTGTCCGACGGCAAAACCTCCGAGAAGGTTGTCTGCCTGTCCCCTGGCTATATCATGAGCCAGGACGCCAGCAGCTGCCGTTTCCAGATCCAACTCCAACTTCAGTACTACCAGAAAGGGAGATAACCTATGACTGTTGCTGAGACCCTGGCCGCGCTCAAGTCCGAAAAGGACATCGAGCCCAGCGCCAGCTACGTCGGTACGGAGGACGCGGATGACTTCATCCTTGCCTTCCAGACCGACAAGACCAAGCAGACGAAGAAGTCCGACTGGATTGTCTGCGCCGACCACGTCAAGGAGCACAGTGGTGCCCTGAACGCCACCACCACGGATGAAGCCTTCATCCGCACTGGCACCACCACCAGCAAGACCGGCACTCAGCGCACCCTTGCCGTCAATGGCAATAGGTGTGTTGGCGATGCTTTTCAGGATTTTGTGCTGAGCCACAAGATCAAGTACGGCACCGGCAGCGATGTCGTTGTGCCCTACATTTATTTCAGCGTCCGCACCGGTAAGGGTGAGGCTGGCAGCGCTACCCTGGTCGTCACCAGCGACGTGGGCGGCGCGGCCAACAGCCCTGCCACCTTTGCCTGCGACGTTAAGGCCGTCGGCACCCCGAAGGAGTTCGACTACTCGACCGAGGGCGCGACCCAGAGCGCGAAGTCCGGCAAAGCCGTCACCGCGTAACACCAAACCCAATACCGCCCCTGTCACCCTTGGCAGGGGCGCATTTTATAGGAGGCAGACATGAACATCTGTGGACAGGAATTCAATTTTTCCGCGCTGAACGCGAACGACCTCGACCGTATGGACGCCGCGCAGCAGCATATGCACGCCGCGTCCGACCGCGAGAAGCAGCGTCAGCACGCTGGCATGGCAGACCTTCTGCGCGGCCAGTGCCGCCTCGTGATGGGCTATCTGGACGAGGTGCTGGGCGCAGGCGCATCCGAGCGTCTGGGGCTGGACGGCAGCGACTTCGGTGCCTGCACCCGCGTGATGAACGACTTCAAGGGCGCTATCCTCGCGGAACAGGCCACGGTGAGGCAGGCGGCAGCAGTGCCAATGAACCGCGAGCAGCGCCGTGCAGCAGCGAAGCAGAAAAAGGCCGTTCCGTACAAGGTCATTTCTACGCCTAAGACCGTGACGGAGGACACCTACATCCGTGGCCAGACCGAGGTATCCTACGGCGGTGAACCGGATGTGGTGGTTCCCTGCCTGACCGACGAGCAGAAAACCAACCAGCTGATTGATGCACGGCAGGCCGTGGACGCCCTGCGCGACGACCCCGACGCCATGCAGCAGCTGGCTCAGTACGCTCTGCAGATCGCCGCCGAGCGCCATGTCTGACCTGCTGACCGGCGTGCTGCCCACCCGGTGGCACGGGCAGGAGATCATCCCAGATTTCCGGCCCATGGTCTGGCTGGTGAATGCCTATGTACGCGGACAGACCGATGCAGACCCGGTAGGGTTCGCCCGCAGCGCGGTCTGGCGGTTCTACAGAGCCCCTCGCCCGCTGCTGGAGACCCCGGAAAAGCTCTTTGACGCTTACCGGTGGATGATGGAGTTTTACCAGGCCGGGGAAAAAGCAGCCGAAGGAGCCTCTGTAAGAAGCTCGGTTTCTTCAGCTGCTACACTGCCCTTTGACTACCAGTGCGACGCGCCCTACATCGTGGCCGCATTCCAGCGGCTGTACGGCATCGACCTGACCCGTGAGCGCATCCACTGGTTCCGGTTCCGGGCGCTGCTGCGGGGTGCGATCGGCGAGGACTGCATGTTCAGCCGCATCATTGACTGGCGCACCGCTGACCTCACCGAGATGGACCCGGAGAAGCGCCGCTTCTACGAGGAACAGCGGGAGCACTTCGCGCTGCCGCCGGAGCTGAGAGGGGGTGCTGCTCATGTCGAGACCCTGGATGATCACAACCGTGCCTTCCTCGCACGCTTCCAGCAGCGTTGAGCGCGTGCCGGTCCCCTGCCCCTACTGCGGCCGGGCGTTACCTGTATGGGCAGAAAACGCCGCAGTCGCCCACGGCTTGTGGGTCAAATGCAAAAATCCCGCCTGCAAGCGGGAAATCGAAATAAAACTTTAAGCCTGTGCCCTTGTGCCCGCGCTCACGACTGAGAGGTGGACACATTGGCAGACTACAGCATTACCGGCGATACCAAGCTGGACACCAGCGGCTTTACCAAAGGCGTATCCAGCATGACGGTGGCCGCCGGTAATCTGATTGCAGACCTGACTAAGACCGCAGGCAGCAAGCTGGCCGGTCTGGCGCAGTCTTCGGTCAGCGTCGGCATGAGCTTTGATGCGTCCATGTCCCAGGTGGCTGCCACTATGGGCACCACGGTGGACCAGATCGACAGCCTGACCAAGGTCGCCAAAGAGATGGGCTCGACCACAAAGTTCACCGCTACACAGGCAGCGGACGCCCTGAACTATCTGGCACTGGCAGGCTACGACGCCGACAAAGCCGCCGAGGTGCTCCCCAGCGTGCTGAACCTGGCCGCAGCGGGCGGCATGGACCTAGCCTATGCGTCCGACCTCGTCACCGATGCCATGGCCTCGCTGCGGCTCGAAGCGACCAAGCAGAATGTAGATGAGTTCGGCAACAAACTGGCCATGGCCGCCAGTAAGGCGAATGCCAATGTGGCACAGCTGGGCGAAGCCATCCTGACGGTGGGCGGCACTGCTGCCAATCTGAAGGAAGGCACCACGGAACTGACCACGGCGCTGGGCCTGCTGGCAAATGTCGGCCTGAAAGGCGCAGAGGGCGGCACCCACCTGCGCAATATCATCCTGTCTTTGCAGTCACCCACCAAAGATGCCAGCAAGGTCATGCAGGAGCTGGGGCTCGAAGTCTATGACGCGCAGGGCAACATGCGTGGGCTGGATGACATCCTCACCGACCTGAACGACGCCATGTCCGGCATGACCCAGGGCGGAAAGGACAGCGTCATCAATGCACTGTTCAACAAGACCGACCTTGCCGCCGTCAACGGTCTGCTGGCAGCCCAGGGTGAACAGTGGGAGACGCTGGCAGATCAGATCGACGCAGCGGGCGAAGCCACTGGTGACGGCCTCGGCGCGATGGGACAGATGGCTGCGACTCAGATCGACAACCTGCAGGGCGCCGTGACCATCATGTCCTCGGCATTTGAGGGCTTGCAGCTGGCCATCTATGACGAACTGGAGCCCACCCTGACTGAGGTGGTCAAGTGGGGCACCGACGTCATCACCCAGCTGACAACGGCCCTGTCTGAGGGCGGGCCCGAGGCCATGCTGACCGCTGCCGGAGAGATTCTCTCTGACCTGGCGGCGGGCATCGCCGCGCAGCTGCCCGGGCTGATGCAGTCCGGTGTGGAGATCATCACCCAGCTGACGCAGAGCCTGAGCGACGCAATGCCCGCTATGCTTGACACCGGCGCACAGGTACTGGGCGCTCTGGTGCAGGGGTTGTCAGACAGCATCCCTCAGCTCCTGAGCTCTGCGGTTCAGGTCATCTCCGATTTCGCGTTGTATCTGGCTGATAATGCCGACGCCATCTACGATGGCGGGCTTCAGCTAGTGGAGAGCCTCGTCGTCGGCATCACCGACAATCTGCCCCAGCTGATCACCGCCGCCGCCGTGCTGATCGCCCGTTTTGTGGCAGCCTTTATCTCTCACCTGCCCAAAATCCTCGAGTGCGCCGGTGCCATGCTGACCACTCTGGTGGACGGCATTGTTCGCGGGGCCGAAAATTTGGCCGAAGCGGCCCTCGCCTGTGTTGCCGAGCTGCTCGGCGTCTGGGATGGCAGCATGGACGACTGGGGCAGCATCGGTGTCAACATCGTTAAGGGCATCCAGGACGGTATCCTTAGCTGGTGGGACAATCTGGTCTCGTCGGTGCAGGAAAAGGTCAACGGCATGATCTCCACGGTCAAGAGCCTGCTGGGTATCCACTCGCCTTCCAAGGTGTTCTCCGAGATTGGTGTAAACGTCTGCGCCGGTTTGGCCCAGGGTCTGACCAAAGGTGACCGTCAGGTAAAAAACGCTGCTAAGACCGTAGTCGCGTCCGTCACCGACAGCACGACAGAGCTGGAGGGCCAGGTCACCCGCACAGTGGAAACTGTGACGCAGCAGATGGCCAGCGGCGCGATGCAGCAAAAACAGACCATCACCGAGACTTCCCGTCAGCTGGTGGACGGTGTCCTCAAGGACATCAAGACGATCACCGAGATCGACGAGAAGGGCAAGAAGACCGTCAAGCAGACCATGGAGACCGTCCGCGAGACGGCAAAAACGGTCACCTCGACCTTTGACACGCTGGTGGACGGCGTCAAGACCACCACCCAGACGGTCACCGAGACGCTCACCGACGGCACCGAGACCCAGAAAAAGGTCATCACCGAGACCTACGACGACGTGGTGGACGGGGCCCTCGTGACGGTGGAGCGGGTCAAAACCATCGCGGCCGACGGCACCGAACAGGTGGCCGAGCAGGTTAAAAAATCTGCAGCGGACACGCTGGACGGACTGTGGAAAGAGCTGCAGGAAAAAGCCAACGAGGGCGTGCTGGGCACCTTTGACGACCTGTACAGCGCCGTCAAGAATCAAGACTGGCTGGGCGTTGGCGAATGGGTGGCAAAGACCATCTACGGCGGCCTGACCGCCGATCAGAAGAAGCAGATCGAGGACTACGCCCTCGGGCTCGTGGGCAAGATCAACGGCGTGCTGGGCCAGTACCAGCAGCAGATCGCCGCCAAGGCGTGGGACATCGGCACCCAGATCTGCAGCGGCCTGACGAACGGCTTTGCCGACGTGTGGCAGCAGGCGTCCCAGCTGGGCAGCACCCTCACCAGCATTTTCACCGGGCTCAAGGGCCCCCTGAGCAACGCGGCCACGGCCATCAGTCAGGGCCTGCAGGGCGGCCTGCTGTCCAGCTTCCCGTCCATCTACGCGGGCGTGGCTGGCATGATCGGCTCCATCGGCGCGGCCTTTGAGGGCATGATGACCGCCATCTCTGCGGCCCTGAACGCAACCGTTTTCGGCATCCCGATGGGCGTCATCGTGGCGGGTGCAGCCGTGGCGCTGGGCATCGCCATTGCGGCCATCGTGGGCAAGCTGGGCGGCTCTAAAAAGAGCTCCGGCGTGTCCGGCGGCGGCAGCGTTTCTGGCGGCAGTGGCGGCTCCGGCGGTATCAGCGGCGATATCGACATCTCCACCGGCACCGGCAGTCTGGAGGACGCCATCAACGCCAACACCAAGGCGCTGACCAAGACCAACGCCGCCCTTGCCGACATGATCCGGCAGGCGGGCAGTCTGGTGCTGTCCGACAACATGCGGCTGGGCAGCACCGTTGCCGCGTCCGGCACCGCGCAGGTGCGGGCCGCCGCCAGCAACTACCACCGCGAGGGTGATACCAACATTACGCAGTACATCCAGAGCAAGGCACAGTCCGCTGCCGACCTTGCCCGCGAGACCCGCTGGGAGGCCGACAAGGCCCGCCGCCAGCGCAGAGGATAAGGAGGGACACCGTGCTTTTTAAGGATCACTTAAAGATCGTCACCGACGCCGGTGCCGTCCTGCATCTGGGCTGGGACTACGACATGCCCTACTTCCTCGACCCGCTCAACGGTGTGGACATCGACCTGCAAACGGCTCAGGGCATCAACCAGACCGGCACGACCGTGGAGCGGCAGAGCGTCTCCGGCGTGTCCCGCACGCTGGATGTAACATTCTGGGGTGCGCACAAGCTGGAAAACGCAAAATTCTTCGCCCGCTGCCTGCCCTACTTCACAAAGGGCGTAATGTACTTCGGCGACAAATATTTCACCCGGTTCGTGCTGCAGAAAACGCCCCACTTTTCCAGCTACACACCGGACCCCCGATGCAGCCTGATGCTCTACAGCGAGAAGCCCTTCTGGTACAGCCTCACCGCCACAGCCGCCGTGCTGGGCGGGTACGAAAAGGCGTTCTGCTTCCCGGTCTGCTATGACAGCCACATCTACGGCATCAAGCGGGACGGCACGGCGGCAGTGCTGCGCAACGAGGGCAGCCTGCCGGTGCCCTTTACCGCAAAGATGACCTGCAGCATGGAGGTGCAGCATCCGAAGGTGGTCGACCTCAAGACCGGCGATTTCATCGGCTTTGACCTGACCCTCGAGCCCGGCGACGTGCTGGAGATCTACCGCAGCACCTCTGACCGGCTGGCCTGCACCCTGACCCGGGCAGGCGTGACCACAAACATCTTCTACGCCCTCGACGAGGACAGCACCCTCACCGAGCTGCAGCCCGGCGATAACATATTGAGTATGCAGGCGGAGAACGGCTCCGGCTACCTGCAGGCATCCGTGAGCTTTTATCCGATGGAGGCGGGCATCATCCCGGAACCGTTATGAGATTGGACGTTTTGGACGCAGACACCCTTGTCCGCGTGGGCTGGGTGGATGTGTGGGTGTCCTTCTACTGGGACAGCCCGTATTACTCCGAGGGCGGCTTTACCCTTGAGGTGCGGCCCACGACCGAAAACCTGCAGCTCCTGCAGGAAGGCCGCTGGGTCGTCCGCAGCGATGAAACGCCCCGTATCCCCATGCGCATCTGCTCCCGCGCGAACCAGAATGAGGACGCGAACCTCGTGGTGAGCGGCTACCCGGCAACGTGGCTGCTGACAAAGCGCGTCTCGGCTGCGGCCATCAAGGAGCAAAACGCCGAGCAGGCCATGCGCGGCCTTGTGAGCGCCATGCAGCCGTGGCCGCGCCTGGAACTGGGCACGGAGTACGGCTTTGCCACCACCTTCTCGAAGCAGACCTCCGGCGGCACCGTGTTCGACTACTGCCAGACCATCGGGCAGGCGTGCGATCTGGGCTTCCGCATCGTGCTGGACGGCACCGGCAGCGGCAAGCGCCTGCTGTTCGAGTGCTTCCGGCCTACTTTTGACCCCAATAACCGGTTCAGCCCCAAGTGGGGCAACTTGCTCAACGCCGGGTGGAGCTTTGCGGACACCGACTACGCCAACGTCGCCCTCGTGCAAGGCGCGGGCGAAGGCAGTGCCCGGGCCACCGTCTGGGTGGGAGACGTGGACACCACCGGCGCAGACCGGCGGGAAATGTACATCGACGCCCGGGACATCCAGCCCGACGAGGACAGCGGCGAGACCACAACCAGCGCATCCTACCTGCAAAAGCTGGCCGACCGGGGCGGCGAAAAGCTGCTGGCCCAGCTGCGCACCGGCAGCATCGAGTTTGATGTGGACGACGACGCTTTGCAGGTAGGCGACGTACTGAGCGCCAGCCTGCCCCAGCTGGGCTACACCGCCATGGTGCGCGTGGCCGACATCATCACCCAGAGCCAGGACAGCGGCACCACCCGCACCATCCGGCTGGGCACCCCCAGCTGGCACAAAACGTAAAGGAGGACCTATGGCAGATATCATCACTTACCCCGAAAACGGCATCACCTACGATGCCGACGACGCCTCGGGCTACCTCGCAACCCGCCTGAGCGGCGTATACAGCGCCGAGGAGGACTTCGCGGTCTCCATCTCGGGCGAGCTGAGCCTGACCGTCAGCGCGGGTCAGGCATGGGTGCGCCCGTCCCGGTTTAAGGGCAGGAGCATCATCATGGAGCAGCCCACCACGCTGACCCTGACCGCTGCTGACCCGGTGCGCACCCGCATCGACCGCGTGGTGCTGCGCTACGACGCAGCAGCCCGGCAAACGCGCCTGCAGGTGCTGGAGGGCACGCCGGACTCGGCCAGCCCCACAGCCCCGGCGATCACCCGCACGGCGCTGGTCTATGACCTCTGCCTTGCCGAGATCACCCGCCCTGCAGGCTCCACGGCCATCACCGCCGCCGACGTCACCGACACCCGCGCCGATGAGGACATCTGCGGCGTCATGCGGGACGGAGTGACCAGCATCCCGACAGCGCAGCTCATCGCCCAGTGGCGGGCGGCGCAGGCCGAGCTTGAGACGCAGCTGCGTGCACAGCTGGCAGTCCTCAACGCGGAGATCAAGGAGGGCAGTGCGTACAGCAAGACCGAGACCGACGCCAAATTTGCGCTGACCGCGGACAAAATTACCGCAGCTTTGGGCTATGACCCGGGCAACAAAATCACACGACTCGAAAGGATGATGAACATGGACGGCAAACTGGTTTTCTCGGGTGCAGGCGTCTGCACCGGCGGCACCACCACGATGAAACTGCCTGATACGGTGGATTACGTTGAAATCGTTTCGGCGATCCCGGCGATGGGACGCAGCGGTGCCGGATACTCATTGAGCGCTGATTGCATGGCCAGCTCGAGCAATGCAATCGGCACGGCTTCCGACTTCGGCCATGCAAGGGCGGTGCGTGGAGGTTCCGCCGCTGTACCCATCACAAGCCTCACCATGATGATCGATGGCTCGCTCTTGAACTACGGTTCCCCCTATGCAAAAATCGAAAACACAAGCGTGTCGATGGTCTCCGTGGCCTTTGCCTCAGACGGCACCCTGTCCGTCTCTGGCGGCGGCAGCGGCAGCCAGTTTGTTGTGTACGGCTACCAGTACCTGTAACCCAGGAGGTGAACACATATGATGACTATTATTGACTGCACCACCCAGCCCGAGCATCGGGTGATCTACGGCATCTGCACCACCCCTATCCCGGACGGCTGGGCCGTCATCCCGGAGGGCATGACCCTGCCGGGCGTCCTCGCCTATGCAGACATCACGACTGAGGAGCGGGACGGCCTGCCGACCGTGACCGCCATCACCCCGCGCCCGGACCTGGTGGCGCAGGCCGAGGCCGCAGCCGCCGCAGCGCAGGAGGAGGCCAAAAAGCAGGCCGAGCAGATGGCGCAGCTGCCGGACCGCGTGGCCGCGCTGGAGACCGCGAACAACGATATCATCTTAATGATGGCTGATTTGATTGGAGGGAACTAATATGAAAACTCTGAACAACCTGAAACTGCGCATTATGGTGCGTGCATTCCGCATCCGGCTGACTGCTGGTGAAGCCTTTGAGGACATCGCGGCTGACTATCCGGCGCTGACCACGGACGATCTGGAAGCCATCAAGGCTGAGCTGGAAAAGTAAGGGAGGCAGGCAATGTCTAAAACCATCATGGACGTATCCCGCTGGCAGGGCTGCATCGACTGGGACAAGGTCAAAGCGTCCGGCAAAATCGACGGCGTTATGCTGCGGGCCATGGGCAACAGCGCAGAGGGCAAGCCCAGCAAGCCGTACACCGACCCGCAGTTCGCCCGGAACTACGCCGAGTGCCAGCGGCTGGGCATCCCGTGCGGAGTGTATGGCTATTTCAAGGCAGTCAACCGGGAACAGGCCGACAAGGAACTGGCCTACTTCAAGAAGCTGCTCACTGGCCGGAGCTTTGAGCTGCCGGTGGCCGTGGACATCGAGGACGAGGTGCAGAAGCCGCTGGGCAAGGCTGCACTGACCGACCTGACGGCCTACATGCTGAGCACGGTGGAAAGCTGGGGCGTGTACGCCATGCTGTACACCGGTTTGTGGTTCGGCAGTACCTTCCTCTACATGGGCGGTGCAGAGCTGAAGCCCTACGACGTGTGGCTGGCGAGATACCCCAAAGACCAGCGCAAGACCAAGCCTGAGGATAAGCCCAAAACGGCGTTTGCCTTTGGTATGTGGCAGTACACCAGCACCGCCCGCGTGCCGGGCGTGAGCACCAACGTGGACATGAGCCACGCATACAAGGACTATGCTGCCATCATCCAGCGTGCCGGGCTTGGCGCAGTGAAAGGAGCAGAAAAATGAACAAGGTTATCTTTATCAGCCAGCCGATGGGTGGTCGCTCTGCCGATGAAATCAATGCAGAGCGCCGCAGAGTGATCGAGATTGCCCGGCAGAAGTTTGGCAAGGTCGATGTACTGGAGACCTTCTTTGATGATTTCGGCCCCGCCGCAAAGCCGCTGGACTATCTGGCCAGGAGCATTGAGTTTCTTGCAAAGGCTGATGTGGCGATTTTTGCGCCGGGCTGGCAGGCTGCTCGCGGATGCC
>ERZ773193.887-NODE-887-length-42345-cov-8.006905_pt1 | contig 42345 bp, 27 predicted proteins | sample MGYA00511110_ERZ773193 | MGnify/ENA primary metagenome ERZ773193 (study PRJEB29015, sample SAMEA2737784) | human gut metagenome | biome: human gut; feature: human-associated habitat; material: faeces | place: China | collected 2012 ... | reverse complement strand
ACTCAAGCAGGCCGAGATGATCGTAGTCGAGGGTACGCTCTACCCGATCCTCACCCGGCAGAAAAATGCCGGACTGCTGACCTACCGCTGGGAGGAATCCCCGCAGGGTCCGCCCCGCAAGTACTACACGCTCACGGACAAAGGCCGCGAATACCTCGCAACGCTCGACGAAGCCTGGGATGAACTCGTCGGACAGATCCAACTCATCCGCCACGGAAAAAACAATTAAGCCCCCCAAAAAAATAAAACCATGAAAAAACTCCTGCTGATAGCCGTCCTGATCGCAGCCTGCCTCTCCGCAACCGCTTATGTCGCCTGCGTCGCAGCGCCCCTGCTGGGCAAAAACATCAAGGGCAGCGGCAAGATCGTCGCCAAAACCGTTCCGGCGCCCGATTTCGACGGCATCGAAGCCTCGCGCGCCGTGAAAGTCGTCATCTCGGACAAGGTGTCGGACATCCGCATCGAAGCCGACGACAACCTGATCGACCTGGTGGTGGTCCGGGCCGTCAAGGGCAAACTCGAAGCCACCCTCGATCAAAAGGTGAACAACATCCAGAACGGCAACGTCACGATCACCGTCCCGGCCAACGGGAAAATCCGCTCGCTCGACGCTTCGAGCGCCTCGAAGATCATCGGCGAGACGACGCTCAAAGCCGGCAAATTCAGCATCGAGGCTTCGAGCGCCGCCAAGATCAAAGCCGCGGTGGAAGCCGTCTCCTGCACCATCGAAACATCGAGCGCCTCGAAGGTCGAGGCCTCGATCGAGGCCGAAAGCTGTTCGCTCGACGCATCGAGCGCATCGAAAATCATCCTCGAAGGTTCCGCCGGGACGTTCAGGGCCGACATGAGTTCGGCATCGAAACTCAACGCCGAAAAATTCTCGGCCGTCAACGCCACGATCGACACGTCGAGCGCCGCCAGCGCTTCGATCGATTGCAGCGGAAAACTCCCCGCCAGCGCATCGAGCGGCTCGTCGGTCCGCTACTCGGGCGACTGCCGGACTTCGCTGGAAAAGTCGAGCGGCGGCAGCATCCGCAAACTCTGAATTCCGAAACGACGCGACAACCATGAAAGAGGTTAAAAAATGCAGCATCTCGGGCGTGGCGTTCACGATGGACGCCGACGCTTACGAGGCCCTCGAAACCTATCTCGAAAGCCTCAAGACAACCTATAAGGACACGGCCGACGGCGCAGAGATCGTCGCCGACATCGAAGCCCGCATCGCGGAACTGATCCTCTCGGCGCAGGACAACACCCGCATCGTGGAGAAACCGCTGATCCTGAACATCATCCGGCAGATGGGTTCGGCCGAGGACATCTCCCGGGAGAGCGTCGACCGCGACCTGCACTGCGACACGCCGCGCATCCCCCGCCGGCTCTACCGCGACACGGAAAACGCCAAGCTGGGCGGCGTCTGCGCCGGAATCGGCAAATATTTCGACATCGACCCCGTGTGGGTGCGCCTCGGGCTGTTTCTGCCCCTGCTGTTCACCTGCTTCGGGTGGATTCCCTTCCTGCACTGGTTCAGCCCGATGTTCGGCAACCTGTTCGGCATCTTCCTGATCTGCTATTTCATCATGTGGTTCGCCGTTCCGGCGGCCCGTTCGGCGCGGCAGAAACTCGAAATGAACGGCGAGAAGATCACCGCACAATCCATCGGCGAGGTCACCGCGGCCACCGCCACGGCCTGCGCCGAACCCGACGCCAAGGCCAAACCGATCGTCGCCGAAGTCGTATCGGTCTTCGGCAAGGTGGTGCTGATCCTGCTGAAAATCATCGCCGGGTTCATCGTCTTCGGACTCATCATGGCGGCCTGCGCCCTGATCATCGGCATGTTCGCCCTGATCGTCGGCGGAGAGGGTTTCTTCACGCCCGCCGTCTTCGGCAACACGGTGTCGATCTGGATCGCGAGCCTGGGCATCCTGGCCACGCTCATCCCCATCATCCTGCTGATCTACGTGCTGATGTGCCTGATCGCCTCGCGCAAACCCGGCGGCAAGACCGTGCTGGCCATCTTCCTGCTGTGGCTGGCCTCGATCATCGCCGTATCGTGCGTGGCCATCCGCGAGAACGTGGGCGACAAGTTCCGGACGAAACGCAGGGTTCTCGAACAGGTGTTCCAGAGCGAAATCGTCATCGACGGCGACACCACCACCCTCGAACGCCTGCTGGAAGATTACGACGACGAAAGCGTGATCGAGGAGGGCCGCAAGACGCTCCACATCTCCGTGCCCTCGAAATCCATCGACATCACCGTCGACAAGAAGCAGGGCGAACTGCAGGTCAACGCCGACGGCCGGAAGGTCTCGGTCAAAGCCTCCGAGACCGGCGACGAAGCCTCGGTGACGATCCGCCGGGAAACCGACGCCGCCGACAGCGCAAAAACGACCCGCGGCAGCGCCGCCCGGTCCCGGTAAGCGAAGCCGGAAATCATTCGCGTTAAAATAAAAAGTTCCCGGAAATACGGGCGGCATCCTTTTTGGGCCGCCCGTATTTTTGAAATTTTTGAAATATTTTCGTACCTTTGAACGGTTTTGTTTTTAACAAATGAGAGTATGGCCGGAATCAAGAGCATAGGCATTCTGACATCGGGCGGCGACGCGCCGGGCATGAATGCGGCAATCCGCGCGGTGACGCGCAGCGCAATCTACAACGGATTTACCGTAAAAGGAATCATGCGCGGATTCAAAGGTTTGGTATTCAACGAGATCGTTGAATTCAAATCGCAGAGCGTGAGCAACATCATCCAGCTGGGCGGCACGATTCTGAAAACCGCCCGCAGCGAGGAGTTCAAGACCGTGGAAGGCCGCAAGGCGGCTTACGACAACATGGTGGCCGCGGGCATCGACGCTCTGGTGGTGATCGGCGGCGACGGATCGCTGACCGGCGCGGGACTTTTCGCCGAGGAATACAACGTGCCGATCGTGGGGCTTCCCGGAACGATCGACAACGACCTCGGAGGCACGGACTCGACGATCGGCTACGACACGGCGCTGAATACGATCATGGAGTCGGTCGACAAACTGCGCGACACGGCGTCGAGCCACGAACGCCTCTTTTTCGTCGAGGTGATGGGCCACACGGCGGGTTATCTGGCGCTCAACAGCGCCATCGCGACGGGTTCCGAGGCGGCGATCATCCCGGAGATGGAGACCGAGGTCGACCAGCTGGCGGAACTGATCAACCACGGGTTCCGCAAGAGCAAGAACTCGGCGATCGTGATCGTCGCGGAGAATCCCAAGACGGGCGGCGCCACGGCGCTGGCCGAACGTGTCAAGAAGGAGTTCCCGCAGTACGACGCGCGCGTCACGATTCTGGGCCATATCCAGCGCGGAGGATCGCCGACGGCCGTGGACCGCATCCTCGCCTCGCGCATGGGCGAAGCCGCCATCGAAGCGCTTCTCGACGGACAGCGCAACGTGATGATCGGCACGATGAACGGCAAGATCGTCTACGTCCCCTTCGCCAAAGCCGTGAAGCACGACAAGGGCATCGACCGCAAGGACCTCGAACTGGTCAAGATACTCTCCATATAATCCAAAACGCAATCCCGAACTTACCGAATGAAACGTGTTATAGGCATCGGCAATGCCCTGACGGACATGCTGGTCAATCTGAAATCCGACTCCGTGCTGAGTCGCTTCAAACTCGCCAAAGGCTCGATGAGCCTCGTGGACACCACCCTGCAGACCGAAATTTCGAAATCCGTGGCAGGACTGCCCTACTCGCTGTCACTCGGCGGCTCGGCGGGCAACACCATCCGCGCCATGGCCAAACTGGGCTGCGATGTCGGGTTCATCGGCAAGGTCGGACAGGATACGACGGGCGACTTCTTCGTGCAGGCGCTCGAAAACTTGGGTGTGGAACCGGTCATCTTCCGGGGCACGGAGCGTTCGGGCAAATGCGTGTCGCTCATCTCGCCCGACGGCGAACGCACGATGGTCACCCATCTGGGCGCCGCGCTCGAACTGACGGCCGAAGAGATCGAAGCGTCGATTTTCGACCATTACGACTGTCTCTACGTCGAGGGCTATCTGGTGCAGAACCACGACCTGATTCTCAAAGCCGCCAAGACGGCCAAGGAGTGCGGGCTGAAAGTCGCCGTCGATCTGGCCAGCTTCAACATCGTGGCCGAGAATCTCGAATTCCTGCGCGGTCTGGTCCGCGACTACGTGGACATCGTTTTCGCCAACGAGGACGAAGCCAAGACCTTCACCTGCGAAGCCGAACCGCTGAACGCCCTGCAGGTAATTTCTGAAATGTGCGAGCTGGCCGTGGTGAAGATCGGCATCAAGGGCGCCATGATCAAGCAGGGCGACGAAGTGGTGCATGTAGGCATCATGGCCGCGGCCAAACGCGTGGACACGACGGGTGCGGGCGACTTCTACGCCGCGGGATTCCTTTCGGGACTCTGCGCCGGACTTTCGCTGCGCCAGTGCGGCACGATCGGCGCCATCACGGCGGGCAAGGTCATCGAGGTCGTCGGCACGACATTCGGCGAAGAAGCGTGGGAGGACATCTCCCGGCTCGTGAACAAGGTCAAAAACGAAAAGTATCTTTTCTAAAGAGAAGATCGCAAGACAGACAGAACCGCAGTCTCCGGACTGCGGTTTTTCATTGCGGATCGGAGAGAAGCCCCCGGCTGATCTCATAGCGCATCCGGATCAGCCAAAGCGACTTGCGGGGCGGCATCGTAATCGACAGCAGCAGCGTCGCGCCCCATTTCAGGCACTCGAACAGAAGCGTCTTCGGATAGCGGCGATACATGCCCGCCCGCAGACGCTGGCTCACGCCGACGTTGTAACAAAGGCGGCGGAAATAGGATTCGGTCAGTTTTTCGGGCGGAATGATATGCCACATAACCGCACCGGGCACATACCAGCAGGTCTCGCCGCCGCGCATCAGGCGTTCGAAGAAATCGTTCTCCTCACCCCCGATCAACATCCGTCCGACACGCCCCAGCGAAGGGTCGAAGCCCCCGTAGCGCAGGGCCGCCGAACGCCGGAACGCCATGTTGCCGCCGCCCGGCACCCGGCCGGCAGGAAACGGCCGCACGGCGTCGCCGAAATCCATCGGATTGGCGATCGGCATCTCGGTATATTTCGAGAGCCACGCGGGACGTCCCGTCACATACTCGGCGATAATGCGCCCCCCGGCCACGACGGCGTCGGGATGCGCATCGAAAAAGTCGGCATAGGCGCGCAGGAATCCCGGATTGATACGCTCGTCGTCGTCGATGAAAACCAGCAGCGGGGCCGAAGTCTCGGCAATGCCCCGGTTGCGGGCATAGGAGACGCCCGGACCGTCCTCCGTCACGAGGCGCAGGTTCAGGCCGGGATAACGGGCCGCAAAATCCCCGAACCGCGCGACGGTGTCGTCCGTCGAGTTGTTGCTCACGACCACGCACTCCCAGTCGGCGGCGGGCAGATCCTGCCGTATGACCGATTCGAGCGCGGCGATAAGCCGTTCGGACCTATTGTGCGTGGGGATTATGAGCGACAGGCGAATCATCGTGCGAATGTAGCAATTTATCCGCAAAAAACACCTATCTTTGCACAAATTATAACGCGCCACGACTATGTACAAACTGTTTCGCACACTTTTACTGCCGGTTGCCGCGCTGTTCGCTTTCACGGCGGCCACGGCTCAGAACGTCAGCTGGAAAAGCTCCGTGGAGCACCTCGAAGGCGATGTCTACCGGATCGTTCTCGAAGCGTCGATTCCCGCCCCCTACCATATGTACGACATGGGACCCTACGAAGGCGGCCCCAACGCTACGGCCATCGTCTTTACGCCGGGCGACGGCGTAACGCTCGAAGGCGGCGTGGAACAGCTTTCGACGCCGGAACGCCATTACGACAAGACATTCGAGATGGAGATCGGCACCTTCGCCGGCAAGGCCCGCTTCGCCCAGCAGGTAAAACTCGCCGCGGCCAAAGCCACCGTCAAGGCCGCAATCGAATGGATGATCTGCGACGAGGTAAGCTGCATGCCCCCCGACGACACGGAACTGACGGTCGAGCTGACCGCACGCCCCGGCACGGCTGCAGCTAACAGTACAGCAGCCGTCTCCCCGAATAACGACTCCTCCGCCAAAGACACCCCGGCGGAAGCCGCCGCGGATACGGCCTCCGGCACGGCCGAGACAACTGCCGCGGAGATCGTCCCGGCGCAGCAGGACGCCGCAGGAAGCGGTACGCTTTGGGCGCTGATTATCGAAGCCATCCTCTGGGGCTTTGCGGCCCTGCTGACCCCCTGCGTGTTCCCGATGGTTCCGATGACAGTTTCGTTCTTCATGAAGGGCGAAGGAGGTCCCGCACGCGGCCGCTTCCGTGCCGCCATGTACGGATTTTTCATCGTCGCGCTCTACACGCTCCCCATCGCGGCCATCATCGTCATCACACGCATTCTGGGCGGCGACACCGTGACGGCCGACATCTTCAACTGGCTGGCGACGCACTGGCTCCCGAACATCCTCTTCTTCCTCGTATTCATGGTCTTCGCCGCTTCGTTCTTCGGGGCTTTCGAGATCACGATGCCCTCGTGGATGGTGAACAAGACCGACGCCAAGGCCGATTCGAAAGGCTTGGCCGGCATCTTCTTCATGGCCCTGACGCTCGTGCTGGTGTCGTTCTCCTGCACGGGACCGATCGTCGGTTCGGTGCTCATCAAATCGACTTCGGGCGAATTCTGGAGTCCGATCGTCACGATGCTCGCATTCTCGGTGGCATTCGCCCTGCCGTTTACGATCTTCGCCTTCTTCCCCTCGATGCTCAAGAAACTGCCCAAGAGCGGCGGCTGGCTCAACTCGGTGAAGGTCGTGCTGGGCTTCATCGAAGTCGCCCTCGGCATGAAGTTCCTTTCGGTCGCCGACCAGACCTACCACTGGGGACTGCTCGACCGCGAGATCTATCTGGCCGTATGGATCGTGACCTTCTCGCTGCTGGGACTCTATCTGCTCGGAAAAATCAAATTCGCGCACGACAGCGACATGCCCTACCTCGGCGTAGGACGGCTGGCGCTGGCGATCATCACCTTCTCGTTCGTCGTATACCTGATTCCCGGCATGTGGGGTGCGCCCCTCAAGGGACTTTCGGGCTACCTGCCGCCCCTGCATACGCAGGACTTCGTCATCGGACAGGTCGGCTCAGCCGCAGCATCGGGCGAACCGGGCATGCTGCTGACCGCAGACGGCAGGAAACCCAAGCACAGCGACTTCCTGCACCTGCCGCACGGACTCGAAGGATTCTTCGACTTGCAGGAGGCCGAAGCATACGCCGCGAAAGTCGACAAGCCGCTGTTCATCGACTTCACGGGCCACGGCTGCGTAAACTGCCGCGAAATGGAAGCCCGCGTTTGGTCCGATCCGCAGGTGCTGGATATCCTGCGCCGGGATTACGTGATCGCGGCGCTCTACTCCGACGACAAGAAAGTCCTGCCCGAAAGCGAATGGGTGACCACCGATTCGGGCAAAGTGCTCAAAAGTCTCGGCAAGATCAACTCCTACTATGCGCTGAAAACCTACGGCGTCAACGCCCAGCCCTACTACGTACTGCAGGGCCGCGACGGGAAAACGCTCGTGCCGCCGCGCGGATACGACCTCAACGTCGAAAACTTTGTGCAATTCCTGCGCAGCGGCGTCGAAGCCTACAAGAAGCAGCAATAACACGGATATACGTATGCAAAGAGCCTGCTACCTCACAAGTAGCAGGCTCTTTGCATACACACCCGGCGGCGTTACTTTTTCTCTTTCCCGCGGTCGGAGAAAGCCGCTTCCACTTCGGCTTCCTTCTCTTCACGCTCTCTGGCGGTCGGGGCCTTGCCCTCCTTCACCAGTTCATCGACCTTGCGTTCGAAATTCTGCTCGCAAGGCGTGCAGGTCGTTTTCGTATCCTCTTTCATAACTTTTGGAATTTGACGTTACACCTTCCCCGGCAAATTACGCGCCGGAGTTTGCGACCCGACGGCAGTTCGTACCGTTTTTTTGCGTATCTTGTTGAAACCAAACGCAACTTCAACACAACGACATGAAAATTCACAAGACCGACATTCCGCCCCGGTCGCTGCTGACACCCTGTCTGCCGGGTGATTACCACGACTGCTTCACATACGGCATGACCTGCCGGCGCAAAATCTCGCCCGACGACCTGATGACGGCATTCTGGACGACGATGCCCGGATGGGTAAACACGCTGTTAAAACTGCGCAACGCGCTGGTCAGACCGTTCGGACTGCAAACCGACAACGGCGATGCGAAACAGCTGGAAAAGGCAATCCGCAGCGGCAGGGATTACCGCATGATGTCGGTCGTCGGCAAAACCGACAATGAAACGGTAATTTCACTCGACGACAAACACCTGAAAGCCTACCTCTCGGTTTACGCCGAAGCGCACGAAATCCACCTGAGCACCTTGGTCCGATACCACAACCGGCTGGGATTCTTCTATTTCAACCTGATCCGCCCGTTCCACACGCTCGTCGTGAAAAGCATGTTCCGGAGGATTATCAAAGCGCACGGCTTGTAGATCGCCGCCAGCCTGCATTATTCGCCGTCGGTTTACAAAAAAACAGGGGTCGGATTTTTCAATCCGACCCCTTTGGTAGCGGGAGGAGGACTCGAACCTCCGACCTTCGGGTTATGAGCCCGACGAGCTGCCAACTGCTCCATCCCGCGATATGTCTTTAGTGATGTACTATCGCTTTTGCGTGTGCAAAGATAAGACAAAAATTCGGATTCTACAAATTTTTCCGGGCACAATGCGGCATTTACGATCTATCATGCTATTTATCAGCCGCCAACAATTATTTTTTTTCGTTTCTCAGCACCCAGCACAACCCGGAAGTTCTCCAACAGCTCCCGGAATCCGAATCTACCGGCCCCAAGCCCGCGCTTGCCGGGCCTCAATCCTCAAACTCCCGGAACATCGTCGTGCTGAGGTACTTTTCGGCACGGTCGGGAAATACGACGACAATATTCCCCGATTCGATACGCGCCGCGGTGCGTACGGCGGCCAGCATGGCGGCGCCGCTGCTCATCCCGGCGAAGATACCCTCGGCAGAGATGATCCTGCGGGCCATGTCGATCGCCTCCTCGCTCTCGACCAATTCCTGCACGTCGATCTTCGAGGGGTCGTAAATATCGGGCACGATCGCCTCCTCCATATTCTTGAGACCCTGAATATAGTGCCCCTTGGTCGGTTGGGCGCAAACCACCTTGATCGCGGGATTCATCACTTTCAGAAAGCGCGACAGCCCCATCAGGGTCCCCGACGTTCCGATCGCGCAGACAAGATAGTCGATCTGTCCGCCCGTCTGCTGCCAGATCTCCAGCGCCGTGTTTTCGTAATGCGCCAAGTAATTGGCGGCATTGGCGAACTGGTCGGGCATAAAATATTTGTCGGGATTCTCCGCGACGAGTTTGCGGGCCAGACGGATCGCGCCGTCCGTCCCTTCGGCGGCAGGCGTCAGACGCACCGTGCCGCCGTATGCGCGGATGATCTTGCGGCGTTCGATCGACACGGCCTCGCTCATCACGATCTCCACGGGATAGCCTTTGACGATGCCGACAATAGCCAGTCCGATGCCGGTATTTCCCGACGTAGGTTCGATGATCGTCTTCCCTTTGGTCAGACGGCCTTCGCGCTCGGCGGTTTCAATCATCTTGACCGCAATGCGGTCCTTGATGCTGCCCGTCGGATTGAACCCTTCGAGCTTGGCGAATATCTTCACTTTCGGATTGGGCGACAACGCATTGATCCGAACCATCGGCGTAGAACCGATGGTATCCAAAATCGTTTTCTTTGCTTTCATCTTATACTCACTAACCTAACTCAGTCTTATTTCAGCCCGGCGGCGACGATCTCCGCCAAGTCGCGCACCTCGCCCCTCGTGCCGCGGCCGATGGCCTTCTTGCAGAGCGGGCAGGCCGTCACGATCACTTCGGCGCCCGTGGCTTCCAGTTCTTCGGCCACCGCCTGCGCAAGACGCACCTGCTGACCGTCGGAAATGGCCGTATTGGCGACCGAGGAACCGCAGCAGGGAGCGTTTTCGCGCGTCTGCGCGGGTTCGAGCAGTTCGCCCACCGCTTCGATCACGGCACGCGGCTCGTCGTAAATGCCGCTTCCGCGCCCCAATTCGCAGGGATCGTGGTAGGTGAAGCGCGTCGGGCCGTGCACGACATCCAGCCGTCCGGCCCGGATCAGACGCAGGATATATTCCGAATGGTGCAGCACCTCGATTCCGGCCAGTTCGTAATCCTCGCGGAAAACCTTCAGGCAGATCGGACACGAGGTCACGAGCGTCGTGATGCCGTGTTTGCGGAACAGATCGGTATTGTAGCGCATCATCCTGCGCGCCGAATCGGTCTCGCCGGCCAGCTTCAGCGGCCGGCCGCAGCAGACGCCGCCTTCGCGGTCGGCCCACCACACCTCTTCGCCCGCGGCGCGGAACACCTTGTCCATCGCCGACATCGTACGGGGCGTAAGCAGGGTCATGCACCCCGCGAAATAGCCCACCTTGCCCTCTCCCGAAGAGCGGTCCAACCCTTTGAAATAGTCGTAGCGCTTCTCGTCGGGCACGTTGCGCATCGTATCGCGCGAATTGAGCCGCAGCGTATTGAGGTCTATGTCCACGGGGCACTTCTCGGCGCAGCGGCCGCACATCAGGCAGTTGTCGGCCGTCGCCAGCCGCAGCATCCGGTAACGGCGGTCGCGCAGGAAATAGACCGACTGCACGTCATTGATTCCCAGCACGCTCTGCAACTGACAGGGATCGATGCAGATACCGCAGCGCGAGCATGCTTCGACCTGAAAATGATCGAACGCCCCCTCCTTTTCGGTCGAGCGGAGTTCGTAATGCCGCAGGAAGATCAGGGGAATCTCGGTAAAGATATGCATATACCGCGAGAAAGGCAACGCCACGAAGAAAATACCGAGGCATGCGGAATAGGCCCACCATGCCGCGCTTTCGAGATTCATCAGCGCGAGCGTGCTGACGTGCTCCGCCATCCACGCGCCGACCGACCCCGTCAGGAATCCCCCGCCGCCGTAAAGGGCGCAGGTCGTGCTCTCGGCAATCAGGCGCACCGGGAAGACGAACCACAACGCCGAGAGGGCCACGCGGTCGCCCAGCACGTGTCTGGTCGTACGCCGCATGCCCATCGCCCGCGAGTAAACGCGCTTGCCCCAAGCCAGCGCCACGCCCGAAAGGACGAAGAGCAGCAGCAGGTCCATCAGGAAGTCGAACACGGGCTTATGTTCCAGCCCCGTGGCGAAATATTTGAAAAAGACGTGTCCCTGCAGCGGCACATACCGGAATCCGAGGTAAGCGATGGTCTCGATCCACCCCACGGCGATCAGCAGGAACCAGCCGAAAGCCAGACTCATGTGCATGTAGCCCAGCAACGGATTGACCTTGAAGATGCGGCGGTGCAGCAGCGATTCGCTGATCACCTCCCACACGGCCGCCAGCGTGCGGCGCGTCGGCAGTCCGAACAGAATCCGTTTCTTGTCGGCGCGGGGCAGTCGGCAGAGCCACGAACCCCACTTCCAGAGCAGTACGACGAACATCACGGCCGCGCCGACCATGAACGGTATGCAGAATGGTGCGAAAAAAGTCATCGTCAGAAGTCTCCCAGTTTACGTTTGATAAGCATGACCACGCCGCGCGTATTGATACCGCGCGGACACACCAGCCGGCATTTGCCGCAGAGCATGCATTTGTTCATCTCCTCGTAGGCACCCTGATACTCGCCGCGGCGGACGAGCGTGTGGACCTTGCGGAAATTGAACTCCGTGAGGTTTCCGGCCGTGCAGACCGCCGTGCAGGCCCCGCAACCGATGCAGGCCTGCAGCTCCGGCATTTCGTGCAGGATCTCGTCGCTCTTGCGCAGGTTGTTGCGGTCGATGTCGATCGCCCGCGGCTTGGAGATGGTATATCCGAAATTGATCGCCGCCATACGCTATGCTCCCAGATATCGGGCCGCAGCGTCGGCAGCGGCCGTTGCTTCGTTCAACGATTCGCCGATATTCTTCGGCGCCGTGACGGTTCCGGCGTAAAAAATGCCCTCCACGTTGCTCTTCACGTTGCCCAAGAACATGTCGCGCGGCGCCATGAAACCGCTCGGCGCACGGTGCAGGCCCGCGCCTTCGGCCAGCACGGCGTTGTCGTCGTTGGCCCGCATGCCGACAATCAGAATCAGCATGTCGACGCTCATGCGCAGCGGACGTCCCGTCAGCGTATCCTCGGCCTTGATCTGCACGCGGCCGTCGATCGTCGGGCTGGCTTCCGAAATACGTCCCCGGATAAAGTGGATGTTGTATTTCTGCTGCGCCTCGCGGTACATCTCTTCGTATCCGGGGCCGAACATGCGGATGTCCATGTAAAAATTGAAGACGTCGGCGTCGGGAAACAGCTGTTTCATCTCCATCGCCTGCTTCACGCCCGTAATGCAGCACACCTTGGAACAGTGCTGCTGGCAGACCTTTTCGTCGCGCGAACCCACGCAGTGCAGGAAAGCGATGCGCTTGGGACGCGAGCCGTCGGCCTTGGCCACACGGCCTTCGTTGAGCATCCGCTCGATGTCCACCGTCGTAAAGACGTTGTCGTAGATGCCGTAGCCGTACTCCTCCTTGATCGACGCGTCGAACAGCGTGAATCCCGAACACAACACCACCGAGTCGCACGCGATCGTACGCCCGTCGGTCAGCCGCACGCCCTCGCGGGTAAACCCGGCGGCTTCGGTCTGCGTCAGCACCTCGATACCGCGCTCCGCGACGCGGCGGCGCAGTTCGGTGAGAATCTCCGACGCCGGGGTAAACGACGGGAACAGCACGTGCCAGCCCCGGAGTTTGCCGCCCAGTTCGGCCTCCTTTTCGATGATTACAGGTTCGATGCCCTGTTCTGCCAGACGCAGGGCCGTTTGCATGCCCGCAACGCCGCCGCCTATGACTGCCACTCGTTTCATTACTCTCTGATGTCGTATATTGTGTCCGTCGGGCAGCAGTTCACCACCGCCGACGCAGGTTTACCGATATATTTTCCGTTGCGGCCGAGGTATTTGGCCGCGGGGTCGTACTCGACGCCCATCTTGTCCAGCAGGGGTTCGACGTCGACCTGATGCATCTGCATGCCCAGCACCCAAGGATCGTAACCGAGCACCAGCCCGGCCATCTCCTCGTAGGTCAGGACGGGAATCCCGTGGCCGTTCTGGCCGTAAGTCGTCCCCTCCATCTCGGCGATCGTGTACTGCCACTTGTCGAGGAACATCGCGCACCCCGGACAGTTGGCCACGATGAAATCGGGCTTGTAAGGGGCCATGCTCTCCAGTTTCTTGTGCGAATTGGCGATCGAATAGCCGCGGTTGGCCTGCACCAGATAGTTGCGGAACCCGAAGCCGCAGCAATGCCGCCGTTCGGGATAGTCCACGCACTCGCCGCCCCACGACTCGACCATGCCGGCCAGCACGTAGGGAAATTCCGATCCGCCGATACCCGATTTGGGGAATATCTTGGCGTAGTGGCAGCCGATATGCTCCACGACCTTCAGCGGTTCGCCCGTCTGGGCATTGACCAGCCGGTGTTTGGCCCGTGCGGCGATCTGCTCGCGGAAGTGGAAGACGACGTCCGACGTGTGGGCCAGACTCGCAGGCTTTTTGAATTCGCGCCCCGTGGCCTTGTAAAGGTTCTCGCGGGTCTTCGCCTCGGTCTCCGGGAACTCGTGCCATGTGGCCAGAATCTCCGTGTAGACGCCGAACGAAGTGATGCACGACGAAACGAGGTTTTCATACCCGGCTTCGGTCATCAGCGCGAACTGCCGCGCCACGACCGTCATGATCGTTTCGAGCGGCACGATGTCCGAGTGGTAGCCGATGCCCGTGCAGGACGAGTGCAACGGATCGTCCGTCAGGTCCTTGCCCAGATCGTTGCGCAGCATGTCGATGAACAGCTTCTCGCTGCCGGGAAAGAAATTCTGGCGGATACAGCTGCGGGCGTAATAGTAGTGGTCGTCGGCAATCTCCTTCTGGTAATCCTGCCAACTCTTTCGTTTTATCATCTGCTAATAGTGTTCGTTGCTGTTATTGAGGAAGACGTCCATCATGTACTTCTGATCGGCTCCCTCTTCGTAACCCAATTCGCGGGCCTTGCGGTCGGAGTGCTCCTCGATGGCGTCGAACATCTCCTTGCCGCCGCTGACCTCGAAAATCCGGTGAATCTCGTCGAGCGACTTCTCGTCCAGACGGCGCAGCGCACCCGCGCCGTGACGCATGTAGACCGGCGTGAACTGACCGTAAATCTCCTTGTCGTTATCGTAAATCCACTGCCACACGGTTCCCTGTTCGGGGTGCAGTTCGGGTTTGACGAGCCGCGGGACGATGCAGTAACCCGTGCGGAGGATGTTCTCGCCGATGATACGCTTGAGCGCCAGCTGCTGACGGCCCTTTTCGCTCTCGACGAAGAACCCCAGCTTCTGCGAAAGGGTCCGCAGCGCCTGAATCACATAGCCCGGCGTGTTGCCGCGCGGACAGCGCGGACGGCACGACATGCACTCGCCGCAGTACCAGATCGTATCGCTCTTCAGAAGCTCCTCGATGGCGTCGTCGTCGCGTGTCTGCACGATGTTCACGATCTGACGGGGATCGTAATTGTAGAACTCGGCAGCCGGACAGACGCCCGTGCAGACGCCGCAGTTCATGCACGACTGAAGGCCCTCCTTCATCCGCACGTCCTCCATCAGCATGTCGAAATATTTTGCCATTTTTCTCTTTTCTTTGTTCGTTCGCCCTTCCGCCGGCACCGAATCGCCGCATGCGGTCCGGACTGCCCGGCGGATTTGCACCGCTTCCCGCATCCGGTCCGGCAGTCGCCTGCATTCGCCGCGCAGTGCGAAAAAAAGCGTCCGGCATATGCATAAAAAAACCTTTGCGTCTGCAAAGGTAGGGATTACGGCCGAGCCGTGCAGTGGTATAAATACCTAATTTCGCCGCCGTTCGTAGGTCTCGAACGCAAAGGGATAGGGATAATTCGCGCCCGAAGCGAACGACTCGGACGACACGAGCCGCCACTCGGCGTCGTTCCATGCGGGAAAATGCGTATCGCCCTCATAGGCATGGAAAACCCGCGTCAGGTAGAAGCGGCCGGCCAGCGGAAGGGCCTGCGCATAAATCTGCGCGCCGCCGATGACGAAGACCTCCTCATCGGCCGGGAACAGCGCCACCGCCTCTTCGATCGAATGGGCCACCCTGCATCCCGGAATCTCCATCTCCTGCCGCGTGACGACCACATTGGTCCGGTTGGGCAGCGGCCGTCCGAGCGACTCGTAGGTCTTGCGCCCCATGACGACGGGATGGCCCGACGTAACGGACTTGAAGTATTTCAGGTCTTCGGAAATATGCCACAGCAGGGCGTTCTTATCGCCGATCACGCCGTTTTCGGCGACGGCTACGATGATGCTTACCATATATATTTATTAATGCGATCCGCCGCCGCAGTCCGCCTGAGACGTCCGGCCGCCCTGCAAAGATAGCAATAATTCGGTTCGGCGCAATGGCTCCGCCTGCGAACCGAAACCCCGCCCGGCCCCCGCATCCGGCAACTCCGCAACCGCTCCCGGCAATCGCAATCGTTCCCGAAATCGTTCCCGAAGATTTTATTCGCCGATCGTGCGGAATATCTTCCGGCAAATTCTATTTTTGTTCGTAAACTACAACCTGAGCTATGGAAATTCTGGACTACATAACCATCGCCGTCTTTGCGGCGGGCATCATGTTCGTCGGTTCGCTGTTCTCCTCGACCGGCAAAAACATGAAGAGTTTTTTCGCCGGAGGCGGCAACGTCCCTTGGTGGATCAGCGGACTGTCGCTGTTCATGGGCTTCTTCTCGGCCGGAACGTTCGTGGTATGGGGGTCGATCGCCTACTCGATGGGCTTCGTCGCCGTCACCATACAGCTCACAATGGCCGCGGCCGGATTCGCCGTCGGCCTGCTTATCGCCCCGCGCTGGAACAAAACGGGCTGTCTCACCGCCGCGGAATACATCACACGCCGCTACGGAGCCTCGACGCAGAAGCTTTACACCTACATCTTCCTTTTCATCTCGATCTTCACCACCGGCTCCTTCCTCTATCCGATCGCCAAAATCATCGAAGTGGCCGCCGGGATTCCGCTCTCGTCCAGCATCCTGATACTCGGCGTGTTCTGCATGATATACGTCTCGCTCGGCGGCCTTCGTGCCGTGGTCGTGACCGACGTGCTGCAATTCATCATCCTCTTCGCCGCGGTCATCATCGTCATTCCGCTCGCATTCGGCGAAGTGGGCGGCGTCCCGGAGTTCCTCGCACGGGTTCCGGAGGGATTCTTCACGCTCTTCGCGGGAGAATACAACTGGGTGTTCATCGTCGCGTTCATGCTCTACAACCTCTTCTTTCTGGGCGGAAACTGGGCTTACGTCCAGCGATATACGAGCGTGCGCACGCCCAGAGACGCGAAAAAGGTCGGCGTGCTGTTCGGCGTGCTGTATACCTTCAGTCCGATCCTGTGGATGCTGCCGCCGATGATCTACCGCGTCTTCGAACCCGGACTTTCGGGGCTTGAAAACGAAAACGCCTACCTGCTGATGTGCAAGCAGACGATGCCCGCCGGCATGCTCGGACTCATGCTCGGCGGCATGATCTTCGCGACCGCAAGTTCGCTGAACGCCACGCTGAACATCTCGGCAGGCGTCTTCACCAACGATATCTTCAAACGCCTCCGCCCCGCCGCCGGAGAGACGACGCTGATGAAAGTCGCCCGCATCTCCACGCTCGGCTTCGGGGTGCTGGCCATCGCCGTGGCGCTGCTCATCCCCAACATGGGCGGCATCGTCAACGTCGTAATCAGCGTGGCGGCACTCACCGGAGTACCCCTCTACCTGCCGCTGATCTGGAGCCTCTTCTCCAAGAACCTGAACGGCAGGGTGATCCTCAGCACGACCGTCACCAGTCTGACCGTCAACGCCGTTCTCAAATTCATCATGCCTGCGGCCGTCGGCTTCTCGCTCAGCCGGGCCGAAGAGATGCTGGTCGGGGTGCTCTTCCCCGCGCTGCTGCTGGCCGGCTATAAAATCTATCACAAACTCTCCGGCTCGCGCGTCTGCGTTCCGATGCCTGCGGCAGAGAACGCAGCGGCGCCCGCCGCCGAGGACGCCGGCACGGATAACAACAACAGCATCCGCATCATCGGCGCCGGAGCGGCGATTTCGGGCTGTTTCATCTCCCTGATCGCGCTCCTGTCCGGCGGGGAAACCCTCGTTCCCCTCACGACGGGTATCGTCCTGACGGTATTGGGCGGCCTGATTTTCCTCACGACAAAAAACAAATAACATATGTTTATCGGTGAATTCGAAAAAAGCCGCAAACCGGCGAAAGTACACAGCCGTCACAGTCTGGTGATCGTGGGAGGAGGCCTTACCGGCGTATGCTGCGCCATTACCGCGGCCCGTGCGGGCGCCGACGTCGCGCTGATTCAGGACCGTCCCGTGCTGGGCGGCAACGCTTCGAGCGAAGTCCGCCTGTGGGCGCTGGGAGCGACCTCGCACATGGGCAACAACAACCGCTGGTCGCGCGAAGGGGGCGTCATCGACGAAATACTGGTCGAGAACACCTTCCGCAACCGGGAAGGCAATCCCGTGCTGTTCGACATGGTGCTCATCGACAAGGTGCTCTCCGAACCGAACATCACGCTTTACCTCAACACGTGCGTATACGACGCCGAAATGTCCGGCCGCACCGTCAGATCGGTCACGGCGTTCAATCCGCAGACCGGAACGCACCACACGATCGAAGGCGATCTTTTCGCCGACTGTTCGGGCGACGGCGCACTCGCCTACATGGCGGGAGCCGAATACCGCATGGGAGCCGAGGACCGCGAAGAATACGGCGAGAAGTTCGCGCCCGACAAGACCCGATACGGCGAGCTGCTGGGGCACAGCATCCTGTTCTACATCAAGGACACGGGGCGTCCCGTACGCTTCGAAGCTCCCGAATTCGCCTTGAAGGAGGTCGAGGAGCTGATTCCCCGGCTCCGGAATCCGGAGTATTTCAGCACCTCGCAGCACGGCTGCAAATACTGGTGGCTGGAATACGGCGGACGGCTGGACACGATCCGGGATACCGAAAAAATCAAATTCGAACTCTGGAAAATCGTCTACGGCGTCTGGAATCACATCAAAAATTCGGGCAAGTACCCGGAGACGGAGAACTACACGCTCGAATGGGTCGGGCTTTTCCCCGGCAAACGCGAAAGCCGGCGGTTCAAGGGCTACTACATGCTGACCCAGCAGGACATCATCGAACAGCACGAGCACTACGACGCCGTTTCGTTCGGCGGCTGGTCGATCGACCTGCACCCCGCCGACGGCGTTTACGGCGCAGGGCGCGCCTGCAATCAGTGGCACAGCAAGGGCATCTACCAGATTCCCTACCGCTGTCTGGTGACGCCCGATGCGGACAACCTCTTCATCGGGGGCCGCATCATCAGCGTCAGCCATGTGGCCAACGGCTCCACGCGCGTCATGTGCACCGCCGCACACGGCGGGCAGGCGATCGGCATGGCGGCCGCAATCGCCCTGCGCGACCACCTCAAACCGGCCGACCTTATCGGCAGGGAGCGTATGGGCCAGCTGCAGTCCGCACTGCTCCGCACCGGACACTTCCTGCCGGGCGAACGGTTCGGCCGCGGCATGCTGCCCCCGAATGCCCGGATCAGCGCATCCAGCGAGTTTGCGCTCGAACGGCTGCGCCCCGACGGCACCCGCTTCCAGCTGGACTGCTCCGCCGCCGAGCTTATCCCGGTCGGCGGCCCGGTTCCGGCCGTCGGTCTCACCGTGCAAGCGGACAAGGCGACCCGGCTGACGGTCGAACTGCGCAGTTCGTCGCGCAGGGGCAACTACACCCCGGACACGACCGACAAGCGGCTCGTTTTCGACCTCCGGGAGGGAGAAAACAGACTGACCGTCGATTTCGGAATGTGCTACGAAGCGCCGCAGTACGTCTTCATCTGCTTCATGGCCAATCCCGACGTAAGCATTCCGATGAGTTCGGAGATCGTCTCCGGCCTGACTTCGGTATTCAACACCGTCAATCCCGCGGTCTCCAATTTCGGCAGGCAGACTCCGCCGGAGGACATCGGGGTCGATGCGTTCGAATTCTGGTGTCCAAAGCGCCGTCCCGAAGGGAAAAACATCGCGCTCGAATTCTCCGCGCCGCTGACCTGCTTCGGGGCTGAAAACCTCCTCAACGGCTACTTCCGGCCCTACATACAGCCCAACGGCTGGATCCCGGCCCCCGACGACCGAACGCCGTCGGTCCGCATCGACTTGGGCGAAGAACGGACCGTCCGGCAAATCAGGCTGTTCTTCGACACCGATTTCGACCACGCACTGGAGAACGTGCAAATGGAGCATTTCGATTCGGTGATGCCCCAGTGCATCCGCAACTACCGCATTACCGACGGCGACGGGAACCTCCTGTTCCGCACGGAAGGCAACCACCAGAGCTGCAATACGATTGCATTGGACGCCCCGCACACACTGCGCTCGATACGCTTCTGGCCGGAAGACTCCGCCCCCGGAAGGCACAAGGCCCTGATGGGGATCATTGTCGAATAAATTGCATAACTTCGAACCGGAAACCGAAACCATGAAACCGCACTTCAAAATATTCTCCGCATTCGTCCTGCTGCTGTCGGCCGCCTGCACGCCCTCCGACGAACTGGCCGTCAGAAACAAAGAACTGGAAATCCGCTGGGAGCAGACCGCGGAAGGATGGAAAATCTCACGGGTCGCCGACCGCAAAGGCCGCTGCTGGGGAGTGCCCGACGGAGCGTATACGATACTCTTCAGCAGCGAAAAGCCCTCGGCGGAACCGGAAACGATCACCAACCGCGGCGGCGACACCATGAACTTCGACATCGCGCGGTTCCACTACATCGCCAAGGATTTCAACAAGGCGGTCTCTTCCGTGCCGATGAACCGCGCGGGCGAAGCGCTGCGCTTCTACCCCGAAAAAGGCTGGAAAGAGGGGCGCACCGTCTGCTTCGAAGCCCGCAACGAACTGGGCCGCCTGCGCACGACATGGAGTCCCGACCCGGATTATCCGGCGGACATACGCATCGAAAGCGTGTTCTACCCGGCGCGCAAGGGGTACTATTCGGTAAGCACGCCCACGCTGGCCGTACTTCCCGAAGAGCGGCTCGGCTGGAGCGTCGTTCCGGGCTTTTTCCAAGGCGACTACATCCAGCCCGTATTCCACCTCGCCTACATGTACGGACAGGGACTGCCCCACCTGCCGGTCATATGCAACGACAATACGGTCACCACGATGATCACGTCCATGACCGAAAAAGCGGGCAATACGCTGGCGCTGATTCCCGACAACGGCTACCCGCGTTCCGAATACAGCGGCGACAAGCGCACGCACGGCATCTCGTGGCGGTGCGGCCTTTCGCACATGAACCGGCAGGGAGAACTCTCCCCGACGCTCTACTACCCGGTGCTCGGACAGGAGGGGTCCGAAAAGCAGGCGGGAGACTCCGTCCGGTTCGGATTCCGCGTCAGCATGACGGACAAGGGGTGGTACGAAGCGCACAAACACGCCGTTTACGACATTTACGGTCTGGGCAACTCCCTCGCGCTCAAACATACGACCCTCCCGCTCTACAAGCGCATGGAAGCGATCTGGGACTACATTCTCGACGACTCGCTCTCCTTCTGGCGGACCGCCGGCTACAAGGGGCTGACCATCGGAGCGCAGGACTATCTGGGCGGAGTCGTCGAAGCCGACCGCGACGCCATGAAGAATTCCGACATCGGCGCATCGTGGATGCTCGCCTCGATGACCGGCGATCCGCGGCTTACCGAAGAGCGGCTTCCCTACATGCGCAACTTCAAACTGATGCAGCAGGCCCCGGCCGGCGATCCCAACCACGGCGCGGCCATGGGACAGTATTACCTGTGGAAAAAGCAAAAGTTCGTCGAAGAGTGGGGCGACCATATCGAACCGATCGGCATCACGTACTATACGCTCATGGACTTGGGCAATATCCTGCTCTTCGAACGGGACGACTCGCTGCTGCGCAGCGGTTTCCGGGCCGGAGCCGAACGGCTGCTGTCACTGCAGCAGGCCGACGGCGGTTTTGCCGTGGCCTACGGCAAACACGACGGGAAACCGCTGTTCACCGACCTGAAAGACCTCCGGCCCACGTTTTACGGCTTCGTCGTCGCCTATAAGCTGCTCGGCGAACGCAAATACCTCGACGCCGCGGTGCGGGGCGCCGACTGGTTCGTCCGTAACGCCGTGGACAAGGGGGCTTTCACCGGGGTCTGCGGCGACGCGCGCTTCATCAACGACTTCGCCACGGGACAGGCCGCGCAGGCCCTGCTCGACATGCACGGCCTGACCGGAGAGACCCGATACCGCGACGCCGCGCTCCGCACGGCCCGGATGTACGCCACGTCGATCTACACGCATCCGACGCCGGGCGACCGTGCAATCGAGTACAAAGGGCGGAAAATGCAGGAATGGCAGATCAGTCAGGTCGGTCTCTGCTTCGAGCACGGCGGCTGCGCCGGGTCGGCGGTCAAGAGCGGCCCGATCCTGCTCACCAGCCACTGCGGTATGTTCGTTAGGCTGTATGAAGAGACCGGAGACCGGCTCTTCCTCGACCTCGCGCGGGCTGCGGCTACGGCGCGCGAAACGCACCTCGCACCGGACACACACATGGCGACCTATTACTGGAGCCAGTTCGACCGGGGTCCCGGTCCCTTCCCGCACCATGCGTGGTGGCAGCTGGGGTGGATCGCCGATTACGTCTTCGCCGAAGCCGAAATGCGGAGCGGCCGCCGAATCTCGTTCCCCCGCGGTTTCATGACCCCGAAAGTCGGTCCGCAGCGCATCTTCGGCTTCGAACCGGGAACCGTATACGGCGAGCAGGCGAATCCAATCATGGTCAAAGGGCTGTTCGAGGCAGACAATACCGACATCGAAATTCTTTCGGCCCTGACGACGGACCGGAACAGGCTATTCCTGATCCTGATGAACAGCACGCCACGGCCCCAGCATACGGCGCTGACGGTGCACCCCGCGGCCATCGCCGGCAGGCGCATCGGCACCGCTTCGGCCGACGATCCCGCAACCGGACGCAAAATCACGCCCGGCAGCGACGGAGCGTTCGGCATCACCCTGCCGAGCTACGGAATACAGACCCTGAAATTCGACCTCGAACAATGACCAAGACCGGCCGCATACTGCTGATCATATTGGCCGCGGCGGGAGCGTGCCGCCCGGCGCAGGCGCAGGAATTCAGGGTGAAACCCGACCATACGGTCGTGTTCGGCGGGCAGCACCTCCTGCCCGACTATCTGCCGGAATTCACGGTCCTCTTTTCGGCTGCGGACCCGCAGCTGAGAATGCGTCCGGCGGACATCCCCGACGTTCAGTACAACGTGGCTACATGGCTCAGCGACCGCCCGGACCTGAACCGTACGGACCGCAGAGCCGATCAGTCGGGCGACGGCTTCGACGATGAAATCCTCGAAGGCTCCGTCGAATCGCGGACGGCCGACCTCTTCAACGCAGAGCGCATCATCGTCGTCCGCCCCGTCTTCCACCGTGCGGAAGGAACAGACAAGATCACCTTCGGCTACCCCGAAAACGACCTTTTCCGCATCGCGGCGGAGCTGACGGCCGACACCGCGACGGGCCGGCCCCTGCTCACCTACCGCCTCACGGCGAAAACCGGAGGCTGGTATTCGGTCGGATTCACCGGTTTTGCGGGGAGAGACCCGAAACGGACCGACGAAATCTGGCAGCCGCTGATCTGGCAGGAGAAACGGTTCCCCGACAAAAGTTACCTCACGCTCGCGTTCCGGTGTCCCGTCCCTTCGGCGTTCGTCACCTACCGCAACGCGACATACGGCATTCTGGCCCACCCCGCCGAATTCCCGTTCGATCCGCTGCCGACGGCCGCCAACAGCCGTTTCGGCGTCGCCGTGCGCGACCGGCAGGGATTGGCCTCGCCGATGCTGTTCGCCCCGGTTCCGGGCGGCATCGGCTCCGAAACGGCTCCGGGCGGGGAACTCGTCTTTTCCGCACTGCTCTGCGGAGAGCGGGGCGACACCACGGATGCGCTCCAAAATGTCGCAGAGAGTCTGTTCGGCTTCACAGGCAACCGGAACAATGCGCTCGGTTCGCTCAACGAGACGATCGAAAACATGATCTCCTACGTACTCGGCCCCTACAGCCGTTTTCTGGACAAGGAAAAGGGCTGCACCTATGCGACGGACGTTCCGGGCGCGGTGAAAAACGTTTCGAGTCTCAATCCGCTGGAAATTGCCGTCCTGAACGACAACCGGACGATGCTTCTCGAAAGGGCGCTTCCGGTATACGAATACGTGCTTTCGCGCGAGAAGCTGCTCTTCTGCGCCGACTCGACGCAGAACATCCAGTACCCTTCGCGGCGCATGAACGGCCCCTGCTGCCCGGTCTCGGAACTGACGGCGCTCAGCAGCATCCTCAAGGACAATGCGCCTTACCTGCTCTCCTTCGCCGGAAAAGAGTACCACTCCACGCGCGTGCGCAATCTGGACGTCGTCGAGCAGGGCGGCACATGGAGAAACGCCATGCACCTTTACCGGGCCACCGGAGAGCCCGGATACCTGAAAAAAGCCGTCGCAGGGGCCGACCGTTACATCCGCCGGCGCATCGACACGCCGGCCGCCGATTTCCGCGACCCGGAAGCCGGGGGATTCTTCTTCTGGACGGGATTCGCCCCGAAATGGATCGACCTGCTCGAAATGTACGAACTGACGGGCGACAAGACCTACCTCCGCGCCGCCCACCGCGGGGCGAAACTCTACACGCAGTACGTCTGGTACTCCCCCGCCGTCCCGGACCGGGATATTTTGGTCAATCCCGACGGGAAGGCCCCGCACTACCAATACCTCAAGTCGAAAGGACATGCGCAAATGGACGCTCCCGCCGAACGGGTTCCGGCATGGCGGCTTTCGGAGATCGGGCTTACCCCGGAATCCTCCGGAACGAGCACCGGACACCGGGGGATTTTCATGGCCAACTACGCCGCATGGATGCTGCGGCTGGCGCATTACACGGGCGACGGGTTTCTGGCACGCACGGCGGACCACGCCGTCATAGGCCGCTACCGCAATTTTCCGGGCTACCACATCAACACGGCCCGCACGACCGTATACGAAAAGGCGGACTATCCGCTCCGAGGCCACATGGAACTGGGCGCCAACTCCTTCCACTACAACCACATCATGCCGCACATATCGCTGCTTTACGATTTTCTCGTCACGCAGGCCCTCTACCGGAGCGGCGGAAAGGTGGATTTTCCGGGTGAATTCATCGAAGGATACGCCTACCTGCAAAGCAAGTTCTACGGTCACCTCCCCGGCACAATCTACGGCCGCGAAGCCCGGTTGTGGATGCCGACGGGGCTGGCGGCACCGGACGACCGGCAGCTCAACTACATTTCGGCCGTCGACGACGACGCGCTGTATATCGTTTTCATGAACCAGTCTGCTGAAACCGTCGAAACGGACGTCGCGCTGGACTACGCCCTGAGCGGACATTCCGCCGGAAGGCACTACAGGACGCAGGTCATAGGCGGCAGCGGCGCATCGGGCCAGCTCGCCGACGGACGTTTCACGGTCCGCGTCGCCGGAAACGGGATCGCCGCGGTCAGGATCGAAACCCCGGCCCCGGTCCGGCCGCAGCTCGCCGCGCTCTTCACCGCAGAGACGCGCTGGCAAACCCCTTACGCCGCAACGCAGGACGACGCCGTATGCTGCATGCGGGTCGGTTTCGGCCGGGCCGCAAACAACGTATTCGTCTTTCTCACCCAAGACGACACGCAGTTGCGGAAAGTCTGGTTCACCGTAGACGGACGGACGACCGAAGACACCGACTATCCGTTCGAACATACGGCACCCATCGACGGGGAGCGGACGGAAATAACGGTAAAAGCCCTCACCCGGCAGGGCCGAATCATCGAATGGGAAACTCTGGAACTTAAAAAATAACGCAACGTGAGAAAAACAGCATTTTTCGCCTTCATGGCCCTTCTGTCCGCAGGCTGCGGCGGCACCGCACAAAAAAGCCCTTCGGGCAACATCCGGGCAGAGGTATTCGCCGGCAAGGAGGGGTTGTACTACACCGTAACCCACGACGGCCGCACGGTCATCGACACCTCGGCCATGGGCGTAACCGTCGACGGCACGGAGCTGTTCCGCGATGCGGCCCTGCGCCCGGCAGGCACGCGGAAAATCGACGAGACCTACTCCGTCACGGGACGCAAAGCCGTGTCGGAAGGGCGGTGCAACGAATACCTCTTCGACGTGACGCACCGTCCTTCGGGCTATAAATACCGGCTCCAGACCCGTCTCTACGACGACGGCTTCGCCTACCGGTTCGTCCTGCCGGGAGACGGCACGCGGACCGTCAACGGGGAAGCGGCCCAATGGCGGCCGCCCCACCAGAGCAGAGTCTGGTTCGCCGAACGGAATTCCGGGTGGAAACTGCTCACCTATGCCGGAGAGTGGATATCCACGACGGCCGACAGCCTGCACATCGTCTCCCGGCAGGGACCGGTGCAGACCATGCCGCTGCTCTACCGAACCCCCGACGAATACGTGATGATCGCCGAAGCCGCGCTGTACGACTACAGCGGCATGCGTTTGCGCGCTGAACCCGGAGCCAGCCTGCGGGCCGACTTCACCGAACAGGAGGGATTCGAGCTGTCAGGCGACATCGTCACCCCGTGGCGCGTCACGATCATCGCCCGCGACCTCGACGCACTGGTAAATACCGACATCATCACCAGTCTCAACCCCGCTCCCGACCCGGAACTGTTCGCCGATACGTCGTGGATCGTCCCCGGACGCTCGCTCTGGAGTTGGTGGAGCGGCATCGACGGCGGCTTCATGACCCTCGAAGGCGAAAAGCGGGTGATCGACACCGCAGCGTCGCTGGGCATCGAGTACAGCACCGTCGACGACGGGTGGGAAGAGCGTCCCGACAAATGGAAATTCCTGCACGAGCTGGCCGGATACGCCCAATCCCGCGGCGTGGGGCTGTTCGTATGGCGCCATTGGGAGAAACTCAACGATCCGGCGGACGACTACCGCCAGATGCGCGGCTTTCTGGACTCGGTCGCGGCGATCGGCATAAAGGGCGTCAAGGTGGACTTCATGAACGGCGAAGGCATACGCCAGATCGACTTCAACACCCACCTGCTCAAAAATGCGGCGCGGCGCAGGCTGCTGGTCAATCTCCACGGCTGCCAGAAGCCGACGGGCGAAATCCGCACCTACCCCAACGAAATCACCCGCGAGGGCGTGCGTGGCATCGAACTCAACCGCATCACGGCCAACTATGAAAAGCGGATGCGGGACGAAGGCCGCACCCCCGATCCGGACCGCTACGTCCCCGGCGACGAAAACCAGAACATTCCGGCCAGCCACAATGCGGCCCTACCCTTCACGCGCGGCGTACTGGGCGCCGCGGACTACACTCCGGTCGCGTTCACCATGCCCGGCGGCACGACGGCCGCCCACCAGCTGGCGTTCGCGCTGCTGCTCGACTCACCGCTGCTGACGATCGCCGAAAATCCGTTCGTCCTCTCCGGCGACGAGCGTTACCGCCCGGCGCTCGACATCATCCGCTGCCTGCCGACGGTATGGGACGAAACGGTCGTACTGCCGCAAAGCGAAATCGGGCGGCTGGCCGTCATCGCCCGCCGCAAGGGCGGCACGTGGTACATAGCCGGTGTGAACACCGCTCCCGCCGCGGTGACGATTCCCGCCGGATTGATCCCCGCGACGGCCCGAAAGGCGCAGATCGTCCGCGACGCGGCGGACGGTTCGCTGCAGACGGCCGAAGTCGCGCTGCCGGCGCCGGAACCCCTCGTCATGCAGTTGCCGGAGAACGGGGGATTTATCGTCGTGCTCGAATAATCTTCCGGGAAGCGGGAATCTTTTATTTTTTGTAAACTGTAAAAAAAATACTATTTTGCGTGAAAAAGCTGGAAATGATAAAACATGCCACGATAAAGGATCTCGCCCAAGCTCTGGGCATATCCAAATCCACTGTTTCACGCGCTTTGGCCGATCACTCCGACGTCAAGCCGGAGACCAAACGGCTGGTGCTCGAAATGGCCGAAAAGATGAACTACCGGCCTAATCCGTACGCCCAGAACCTGATACGCAGACGCTCGAAGGTCATCGGCGTCGTCGTACCCGAATTCGTCAATTCGTTTTTCCCGCGCATCATCATCCAGATACAGAAGGTCTTCGAGAAGGAGGGATTCAACGTCCTGATCACCCAGTCGGGCGAATCCGCAGAGATCGAGCTCAAGAATCTGCATCTGCTGGAAAACAGCATGGTGGAGGGCATCATCCTCTCCGTCACCGAGAAGGACCGTAACGACGAATATTACCGGAGACTGATCGACAACGGAATCCCGATCGTCTTCTTCAACCGTCCGAGCAACGAGGTCGAAGCCAGCAAAGTGGTCATCGACGATTTCCGGATGGCGTTCTTCGCCGTGGAGCACGTTCTCTACGCCAACGGGACAAAGCGCACCCGGCCGCTGCACCTGATGGGACCGAAAGGGATTTTCAACTCGGCCACACGCCACCAAGGTTACAAGCAGGCGCTCAGCAAACACGGCATCGATCCCGCGCCCGATACTTTCGTCCAATGCAGGGACATCTCCCGCGAATGCGGCTTCGAGACCATGAACGCGATACTCGACGGCGACCGCATTCCCGACGCGGTGTTCTGTTTCAACGACCAGCTCGCCATCGGGGCGCTCAAGGCGATCAAAAAACGGGGTTACCGCATTCCGGAACAGATCGCCGTGATGGGCTTCTCGGAGTCGCAGTCGGCCCTGCTGACCGAACCGCAGCTGAGTTCCGTGGCCCAGCCCCTCGACCTGATCGGCGAAACGGCGGCCAACCTGCTGCTGGAAAAGATCAAGAATCCCGACGCTCCGGACCGCACGGTGGTACTCGACGCACGGATCAACATCCGCGAATCCACCGACGTAAGGCCGCAGCAATAGCGGCACGCACATTCGGCGAAGCGGGAGAAGCATCCCCAGAATAGCAGAATCAGCCTCAATTCCGTCCTGAAAAAGTTTTTTCAGGGCGGTTTTCTTCCTTTTTGGGACTTTTTCGGGAACGCTCCCGGCCAATCAAACCGTTCCCGAAACCGTTCCCGCTAATTTATTTCACGACACGGGGGCCAAAAAATATTCATCCTGATAATTTTGCTTACAGGATCAGGCGATTTATCCGCCGCATGCAACCAACAAACAAACCCTAAAATATGAAAAAACTTCTTTACGCTTTTCTGATCGCCGCCGTCGCTGCCGTCCACTCCGGCTGCAAAGACGACGAGGAGACATTCGTCCATGTCGAGAAAGTAAGCATCGACGTTCGGGAACTGCACCTCAACCCCGGCAAGACGTACCAGCTTTCGGTCACGATCGAACCGGCGGACGCCACCAACCGGAGAATCGCTTGGTACAGCTCCAATACCAACGTGGCCACCGTCGACAAGAGCGGTCTGGTCACGGCGCTGGCTTTCGGCGAAGTGACGCTCACGGCCGAAGCCAACGACATGCACGTCAACGACGCGATCCGTCTCACGATCGACGACGTGGACAACAGCATTCCCATCGAAAGCCTGACGCTCGACGCCACGTCCAAGACATTCGACTTCGCGGCCGATCCGGGTGTCGGAGCCTTCCGGTTCGCCCCGGCGATCCTGCCGGAGAATGCCACGAACAAAAAGCTCAAGTGGACCTCCGACGATCCGCTCGTCGCCGAAATCGACAACGACGGAGTGCTGGTTCCCGTATCGCACGGCAAAACGACCATCCGCGTCTCGTCCACCGACGGCGGAAATAAAACCGCCCGGTGCGAAGTGACCGTGATCGGCGTAAAGGACCGCAACTACGATTCGGCCGACGACTATTACAAGATCATCTATTTCCCCGTGAACATCACCGTCAAGGACGAGAACGGGCAGGATACGGAACAGACATGGCTCGACCGCAATCTCGGCGCGAAGAGCGTCGCCGCCGCATCCAACGACCACACGGCCTTCGGATCGCTCTTCCAGTGGTCGCGCAAAGCCGACGGACACGAAAAGACCAAATGGACATCGCCCACGGCAGGTTCGTTCGTCAACGCCCTCGCACCGCTGAACACCCCCACCGCCGACCGCCGGGAGTCGGGCCGGGAAGGTTTCATGCCGACCAACAAAGAACCCCACGACTGGGCGCGCGACGACACGTCGAACCGGGACGGACTCTGGGGCGGCCGCTTCGAGGACAAGACGTATGCGGCGCCGCTCGATGCCGCCACGCAGGACAACAACCCCTGCCCTCCGGGCTACCGCGTACCGACGGTGAACGAATTCATCGAGATGGCCAAAGCCGTCACCGGACTCGAAACGATGGTCTACGGCGACACCTCCTACAAGGTGACCGATCTGGCCTCCGTATTCGCCCAAAGCCCGCTCAAGATGCCGTGGGCAGGACAGGCCGTCGTCGGAGGAACCGTATCGGGAGGCCGCGGCGTCTACTGGACGAACATGCCCATCATCGCCGGCGCAGGCAACATCTTCACCAATGCAGCGCGTTTCATCATGCTCAACGGCACCAGCGTATACCTGAACAACTACCAGCGGACCAACGCCTACTCGGTGCGGTGCATCCGCCACACTCCGCTCGACAAGGAGTCCGCCGAAATGAGATAATTCCGTGTCCGGCATCTCCGGAGCCGCCCGTGTCCGGGACGGCTCCGGGGGCACCGGACCCACGACATACCATCCAGTAAAAACCAACCCGAATATAACCATGAAGAAAAGTGTACTACTTTTACTATTATCGGCCCTGTTTACGTGCGGCAGCGTCTATGCCCAGCTTCGAGTAACGGGCACCGTGCTGGACGCCGCGACCGGCGAACCGATGGCCGGCGCGAGCGTGATCGAGCAGGGGACCACCAGCGGAACCACGACCGACACCAAAGGCCGCTTCGCCATAAGCGTCAAAAATCACCAGTCCGTCCTGACCTTCTCGTTTATCGGCATGGTACCGCAGAACATCATGGTCGGCAGCAACACCGATCTGCGGGTCGAACTGCAGCAGGATGTGACCCAGATCGAGAACGTCGTCGTGCAGATCGGCTACGGCGACGCCCAGAAGAAAAACGTCGCCGGCTCGCTGGGCGTGCTGAGCACGTCCGAGATCACCAAATCCAAGGGCACGAGCTTTATGGATGCGCTCCAAGGCCGCATGGCAGGCGTACAGGTCAGCTCCAGTTCGGGCGAACCCGGCGCGGGCATCGACATTACGATCCGCGGCGGCAACTCGATCAACGCAGGAACGCAGCCGCTGTATATCATCGACGACGTGCAGATCGACGTCAACGCCGACGAAGTAGCCACGAGCAGCTACACTTCGGCCAACGTGCGCTACAATCCGCTGGCGGGCATCAACCCGTCGGACATCGAGTCGATCACCGTCCTCAAGGATGCGTCGGCGACGGCCATTTACGGATCGCGCGGAGCCAACGGCGTCGTGATCATCACCACCAAGAGCGGGCGCGGCGAAAAGGCCTCCGTCGATTTCGACATGAGCGTCGGTCTGGCCCGGATGTCGAATACGATCGACGTGCTTCAGGGACAGGAGTTCGCGGACTACCGTTTCGCCAAGTTCCCGACCAGCGATGCGTGGGGCATCGACACCAACGGCGACGGCCTGCCCGACCGGGTGAGGGACTTCTCCGACTACCCCAGCCGCAACTGGCAGGAGGAGGTCATGCGCACGGGTATCATCCAGAGCTACAACATCGGCGTCGCTTCGGGCGGCAGCGCGAAGACCAAGGTGGCCGCTTCGGCAGGCTACCTCAATCAGGAGGGCATCGTCAAGAAGAACCAGATGGAACGTTTCACGGGCCGCATCCGTTTCGACAGCGACCTCAGCAAGCGGTTCACCATCGGCGGTACGATCAACTTCTCCCACATCGTGACCAAGGGAGCCGTCACCAATGCGGGCGCCAACTCGTACAACGGACTGGTGCAGAGCTTCGTCCTCTACAAACCGATCTTCCTGAGCGAGGACGATGACGAAGCCTCCAACCCCGAAAACTACAATCTGACCAACCCCATCACCTTCATCAACGACTCCTACAAGGCTTCCACCCAGAACCGTACGATCGGAGACCTCTACCTCAAATACAAGATCCTCAACAACCTGACGCTGCGCATCAGCGGCGGCGGCACGATCCTGAATTCGAAGACCGAGGAGTGGTATCCCTCGACCACCTCGTGGGGGTACTCCAAAAACGGCATGGCCGTCGTAGCGGAAAGCGGCGCCGAATCGTGGCAGACCTCCAACACGCTGACCTACGCCATCTCGCGCGGCAAGCACTATTTCAACGCCGTACTGGGATTCGAACTGCGCGGCTACACCGCCACGCGTCTCAGCACCCGCGCCGAAGGATTCGAAAACCAGAGCTTCAACGGAGCGTTCGACATCGGTCAGGGTTCCGTATTCCCCGAAAACGTACAGACCAACCGCGAACGCAACACCTCCGAATCGGAATTCCTGCGCCTGAATTACACCCTCGCCGAAAAGTATATCTTCACGGCTTCGATCCGCCGCGACGGTTCGTCCAAATTCGGCAAGAACAACAAGTACGGCTACTTCCCCTCGGCCGCCTTCGCATGGAGCATCGGCAAGGAGGAGTTCATGAAGCAGCAGAAGATTTTCAGCGACATGAAACTGCGGCTCAGCTACGGCGTGACGGGTAACGACCGCATTCCGGCCTATCAGTCGCTGAGCCGTACCGACAAGACCTACTATTCGGGCGACAACAACTCCGTGCAGCTGGGCCTGTCTCCTTCGGAGATATCGAATCCCGACCTCAAGTGGGAGACGACCTACCAGCTCAACGGAGGTCTGGACATCAGCATGTTCCGCAACCGTCTGAGCATCGAGGCCGACGTTTACTACAAAAAAACCAAGGACATGCTCCTGCATGCCGACGTTCCCAGCCAGATCGGCTCCTACCGTCAGTGGCAGAACATCGGGCAGGTGGACAACAAGGGTTTCGAGCTTACGATCAACACGGTCAACATCCAGAAACGCAACTTCACATGGTCGACGAGCCTGAACTTCAACCTCAACCGCAACAAGGTCGTATCGCTGGGCGACGTCAGCTCGATCCCGGTCAAGGTCGCCGGCGGACATATCACCGAAGTAGGCCGCGTCATGGTGGGACACCCGATCGGTTCGGGCTGGGGATACGTCTTCGACGGCATTTACCAGCAATCAGACTTCGACGAGCGGGGCAACCTGAAAGAGGGCGTGCCGTCGTTCGCGGGAATCACCGTGAAGCCGGGCGACATGAAATTCAAGGACATCGCGGGCAACGACAACGTCATCGACCCGAACAACGACAAAACGGTCATTGCGAACAGCGACCCGAAGCACTTCGGCGGCATGACCAACAGCTTTACGTTCAAGAATTTCGACCTCAGCTTCATGTTCCAGTGGTCCTACGGCAACGACATCATCAACATCGGCCGCTACCGCTACGAGGGTTTCGTGGGCTACAACAACGTCTCGACGGACTACTGGCGCAACCGCTGGACGGAGGAGCGTCCGGGCAACAGGTATCCGTCGCTCAACGGCGAGGGCAAGACCGAAATGTCGAGCTACTACGTCGAGGACGGCTCCTACCTCCGCCTGAAAAACCTGACGGTGGGCTATACGCTGCCCACGCACATCACGCGCAAAATAGGACTCTCCCACCTGCGGGTCTACGTCACGGCCGAAAACCTCTTCACCTGCACGGGCTATTCGGGCTACGACCCGGAAGTGTCGTTCTGGAACCGCCTGATTCCCGGACTGGACTACACCAACTACCCGCGCGCACGGTCCGTATTCTTCGGAGTTTCAATCAAATACTAAAACAGCGATATGAATATGAAAACGTTCTATTCGAAAGCACTAAAATACACGGCTGCGCTCCTGCTCTGCACGGCGACGGCGGGCTGCACCAGTTTCCTCGACGAGAAGACCTATTCGTTCGTTTCGGGCGACGACCTCTACACCACCGCCGCGAATGCGGAACTGGCCCTCACGGGCGTATACGACATACTCAACGCAGGTGCGATTCAGGGAACCGGCAACCAGCCCCTTTGGGGACGCGGCATGCACTACCTGATGATGCTCGGCGACGAGATCGCTCCCAACGGCATCAGCGACCCGCACCATCAGATCATCGCCAGTTGCGGTTACAACGAAGAGGCCGATTTCGTCTCGATGGCATGGTTCGGACTCTTCGTCGGCATCGACCGGGCCAACCACATCATCCAGAAAGTGCCGGCCATCGACATGGACCCCAAACGCCGCGACGAGATCGTCAACGAAGCGAAGCTGCTGCGCGGCCTTTACCGGCTCTATCAGGCGTGGCTCTGGGGCGAAGTGCCCCTGCCCAATACGCCCAACTCGTCGGCCGAGGCTCCGCGCGAACCGCTCGACAAGGTTTACGCCTGCATCGAGGAAGACCTCGACAAAGCCTACAAGGAGCTTCCCGACCGCAATTCGAACGTAAACGGCCGCGTCAACAAATGGACCGCGGGCGGCTATCTGCTCAAGATGTATACCTATCTGGCCTCCTGCAAGGAGAACCGCGTGGGGCGGGAACTCGGCTCGCCGACCAACAGTTTCGACTGGGTCGATGCCGAAGCGTGCTGGAAAAAAGCCGCGGCCATCGCCGAAGATATTTACGCACACAGCGGCTACAAGCTCATCAAGCCCTACCACTACAACTTTCTGGCCGACACCAAAAGCAGTCAGAAAGAGGAGTGCATGATGGTCGTACAGACCGGAGCGGGCGGCTCGAACGAATATTTCCTCTTCGCCTACTGGGCCGGGCCGCAGGGCAACGTCGGCACCAACGGAGGCGGTTACGGCTGGATACGCCCGACGGGCGAGCTGTCTGACAAATACGTGACCGAGGACAGCCGCATGGGCTGGAACCTCTGCGGCAGTCTGGGCAACAACGTCACCGACTACACGACGATCAACGGAGCCAAATACTTCAGTCCCGTGGCGCTTTACGCATCGGGCGCCAACCTCTGCCACGGCAAATTCCGCCAATCGGACCCCGCGGTCAGAACGTCGCAGGGCATTCCGACGTGGGCAAGCAACATCGACTTCCCGATGCTCCGCTTCGCCGACATCGTTCTGCTGTACGCCGAAGCGCTTTACAAGACGGGCGACGAATCCCTTGCGCGCGAACTGGTCGAGGAGGTGCGCGAACGCGCCTGCACCGATACGGACGGCAAACTGGACGAATCGGCGCTCAACGCCATGAATTCGGCCTACTACAAGACCGACTTCATGGAAGAGCTGCTCGACGAACGTTCGCGCGAACTCTGCGTCGAGGGGTGGCGACGCATCGACCTGATCCGCACGGGCAAAATGACGGAAGTCATCGGCAACATGAAAACCGTCAACGACGCCGGCAACAAATACTACTACTTCGCCCCGCAGATGGAGCCGATCAAGAACAACTACAAACCGTACAAGATCTGGATGCCGGTGCCCAAGCGCGAACGCGAAGTGAACAAAAACCTGAGCCAGAATCCGGGGTACACGCAGACGATCTGACGATTCCTGCCGACGGACTCCGACAACGAACCCTATTCAGATGAAAAAACTGACTGTTTTCTGCGCTGCCGCATGTCTCGCGGCATCCGCGGCGGCGCAGAATCATCCCGATCTTCACGAGGTCCTCGACCGGCAGAAAGGCCGGAACCTCATCGAAATACCCAAAGGCACCTACACGCTCGACGTGCGCAGCAACGGGCCGTACAAGTTCCACAACCTGACCGACGTCCACATCAACGGCAACGGATCGACGGTCATCTGCAACAATCAGGAGCAGGCGTTCAGCTTTTACAACTGCGTGCGGGTGGAGCTGCACGACCTGACCATCGACTACGATCCGCTCTGCTTTACGCAGGGCGAGATTACGGCCGTGGCCGAAGACGGAAGCTGGTTCGACGTCCGGATCGACGAGGGGTATCCCGTAACCGGTCTGGCCGCCAACCGCGTGCAGTTCTACGATCCGCAGACACGCCTGCTCAAGCGCAACAGCATCACCACCTACACGAGCAACTACTCCGCGCTCAAGCAGCTCGGTCACAACCTCTTCCGGGCCGTCAAGAACGGAACGTGGAGCGCAGGCGAGCAAGTCGGGGATCTGGTGGTCATGGACGTCAAGACCGACAAGCCGAACGCCGGTGTCCATACCGTCATGCTCAACAAGTGCTACAACACCAAACTCGAAAACGTCACGGTATACGGGTCCAACACCTTCTCGTTTTTCGAGAAAGAGGGCTACGCCAACGAGTACAGAAACTGCGTCGTCGACCGCGGCCCCATGCCGCAGGGCATCAGGCCCCGCCTGCGTTCGGGCAACGCCGACGGCATACACAGCAGTCAGGCACGGAAAGGCCCGACCGTCACGGGGTGCAAGGTAGGCCACAACGGCGATGACTGCATCATCGTCTGCGGACGCTCGTTCCCGGTCGGATCGGCCGACGCCGCGAAGGGTACGATCGACTTGGTGACGCGCGAAACCCACCCCGTATTCCGGCGCGGCGACAGACTCGTCGTGGTCGGTTACGACGGGAAACGCAAAGGCGAACTCCGGCTGGTTTCGGTCGGCCGCTTCGACCCGACCGAAGAGCAGCGCAACGCCGTGACGACGGGTTATCCCTCGCTACTGTCAAAAGCCTCCTACAAGCTCGGATTCCGGCTCAAGGTGAAGCAGATGCCGTTCGAAATCGGCCCCGGCGACGTGGTTTTCAACGCCGACGCCGTCGGCAGCGGATTCCTCGTCAAAGACAACGAAGTGGGCCACGTACGCTCGCGCGGAATCCTGATCAAGGGTATCGACGGAGTGGTGGCGTCGAACAGGATAACCGGATGCGCCATGCAGGGAATCCTCATGTCGCCCGAAATCGAATGGATGGGAGGAGGCTTCTCCTCGAACGTGCAGATCGTCGGCAATACGATCGAGGAGTGCATGTTCGAACGCGGCAATCCGCGCATGCCTCCCGGAGCATTGTCGCTCTTCTACATCACGGGCGACGCGAAAGTCGCGGATCCGGGCGCATTCATGAACATCACCGTCCAGAAGAACAAGGTGACCGACTGCCCCTGCCCGGCAATCGTCGTCACGTCGGTCGACGGGCTGAAAATGTCGGACAACGAGGTCGAAAACTCAAAAGAGCTGACGCGCAGCCACGGAGAGCGGTACGGCGCCGACACGGATGCGCCGGTCTGGGAAAAGAACAACATAAAGAAATAGCCATGCGCATGAAACCACGCTTGGGAACGGTCATACTCCTCGTGAGTATGGTCTGCGGTACGGCATCCGCCCGAACCGGGGTAATCGACATCGCGGACTACAAAGGCCGGTACGACACGCAGGACATGACCCCATTCGTCTACACCCTGCTCGAAAGCCTTCCGGCAGACAAACCGGTAAAACTGGTATTCCCCCAAGGCACCTACCATTTCCGGCCGGAATTCGCCGCCGGAAAATACCACTGCATCACCAACCACGACAACGGATACCGGCATTTCGCATTCCCGCTGACGGGACGGCGGAATATCGAGATCGACGGCGGCGGCGCGGAATTCATTTTCCACGGCCGGATCATCCCGTTTCTGATCGAGGACTCGCACGGCGTGACGCTGCGCAATTTCACCGTAGACTGGGAGGTTCCCTTCACGCTGGAGGCGAAGGTGACGGCCGCGGATGCGGAGACGCAGCGTATCGAGATCGAGATTCCGGACGAGTTCGGCCATGCGGTCGAGAACGGCAAGCTCATCATGCGGGCAGAAGGCTGGGAAGAGCGTATTCCGGGCGAAAACATCGTTTTCGATCCCGGTACCATGGCCACCGCCTACCGCAGCGACGATTACTACATCCCCAAGCCGGACAACTTCGACATACGGGTTACGCCGACGGCTCCCGGCCGCTATGAACTCCACACCCGGTTCGTGCGCGCCCTGCCGCCCGTCGGAACGATCCTGACGTTCAAAGGCGTCTTTACCCAGAACCGGCATTCGCCCGCCATCCACGCGACCGCATCGTCCGGCGTTCTGGTCGAAGACGTAACCATCCACCACTGCGGCGGCATGGGGCTGATCGCCGAAAAGACCGACAACGTCACCGTCCGCAGGCTGCAGGTGATCCTGCGGAAGGGAAGCCCCCGGATGATAACGACCACGGCGGACGCCACGCACTTCTGCAACTGCCGGGGAACCGTCCTGATCGAAGAGTGCGTTTTCGAGAACATGCTCGACGATGCGACCAACGTACACGGCTCCTACGTCCGCGTGACCGGCATCACGGCGCCCGATCAGGTCATCGCCCGCATCAACCACCCCCAGCAGGCCGGATATGAGTTTGCCGGAAAGGGCGACGAAATCGACGTGGTGGACGCAGAGACCCTGCTTACGAAACACACCCTGCGGGTGAAAAAATCGGAACGCATCAACGCCCATTACATCCGGCTGACGTTCACCGCTCCCGTCGAAGGCCGACTCACGGTCGGCGACGGGCTGGAAAACATGTCGTGGTACCCGGAACTGATCTTCCGGAACAACGTCGTGCGCAACAACCGGGCGAGAAGCATTCTGGTCAGCACGCCCCGGAAAGTCGTCGTCGAGGGCAACACCTTCTCGTCCATGATGTCCGCCATTCTGTTCGAGGGGGACATGGACCACTGGTACGAATCGGGAGCCGTGCGCGACGTGACGATCCGCAACAACAGGTTTCTCGACGGCACATACGGCGGCGCCGATTTCCCGACGATCTTCATCAACCCGCACCAGAAAAAAGAGGTTCCGGGCCATCCCTACGAACGCAACATCACCATCGAAGGCAATCTGTTCCGGACCTTCAACGAACAGCTGCTCCGGGCGAAATCCGTCGGAGGACTGATTTTCAGAGACAACACCATCGAATTATCGGAGAAGTACAAGCCTTACAACGACCTCCCGACGATCGACATCCGCAGCTCGCAGCAGGTCGTCATCGAAAACAACCGCTACAAGAAGCCGGGGAAAATCAGCATCGTCCGGAAATAACGGTCAGCGAAACAGTCAGCGAAAACAGGCGTCCCTGCTTCGGGGACGCCTATTGTCTTTTCGGTTCAGGAGGATCAGTGCGAAGGGGAATTCGCCGCCGCCCCTGCCGGGAGCGAAAAGCCTCAGAACGACATCGGCGCCTTGATCGCCGGCCACGGATCGTAGCCTTCGAGCGTGAAATCCCCGTAGCGGAAGTCGAAGAGCGACTTCACGGCAGGATTGAGCCGCATTACGGGCAGCGGACGGGGTTCGCGCGCAAGCTGCTCGTCCACCTGCTCCAGATGGTTCAGATAGAGGTGCGTGTCGCCGAGCGTATGGACGAATTCACCGGGCTGCAGGCCGCAGACCTGCGCCGTCATCAACGTCAGCAGGGCATAGGAGGCGATATTGAACGGCACGCCCAGAAACGTATCGGCACTGCGCTGGTAAAGCTGGCACGAGAGTTTTCCTTCGGCCACGTAGAACTGGAACAGCACATGGCACGGCGGCAGGGCCATATCCTCCACCTCGGCGACGTTCCATGCGGAGACGAGAATGCGCCGCGATTCGGGATTGCTCCTGATAAGCCCGACCGCCTGCGCGATCTGATCGACGACGGTGCCGTCGGGCTTGGGCCAGCTGCGCCACTGATAGCCGTAAACGTGGTTCAGATCGCCGAATTTATACCCTTCGACCGGCGATTCGACTCCCTCCTGCGCCGCCCGCAGAAACGTGTCGCGGTCGACAGGCAGCACGCCGTGGCGCACGCAAAGCTCGTTGTAATAGCGGAATGCATCGTTATCCCAGATATGCACCCCGTTGTCCACGAGGTATTTTATATTGGTATCGCCGGCCAAGAACCAGAGCAGCTCGTGGATCACGCCCTTCAGAAATACTTTTTTGGTCGTCAGCAGGGGAAAGCCCTCCGCCAGATCGAAACGCATCTGATGTCCGAAGACGCCTTTGGTACCGGTGCCGGTACGGTCGCCGCGCACGACGCCTTCGGTCTTGATCCTGCGCAGCAGATCGAGGTATTGTTTCATCGTTCTTCTTTAATAGACATTTTTTCCGCTCAAATAGACATTTCTTCCGCGCGGAGCAGCGGGCCGTCCCGCGCCCCCGCACTAACGGAACGCTTCGAGCCTCCTCAGCGTCATTTCGCCCGACGCGTCCAAAACGGCATAAGAGGGATACTGTTCCCAGCAGCCGAGGTTTATCACATGCAGATTCCCTTCGCGGAAGTCGCGCGGGAAGTGCATATGCCCGAAAACGAAATGATCGACATCGTGCATGGCGGCATATTCGCGGGCGTATTGGATCAGCGGCTCGGTAAGCGAGACGTCGAGGGTGTCGGCGGCGTGCGACTTGCGCGACTTGCCGCTCCACCAATGGCCGAAACGCATCGCCCAGTCGGGATGCAGCAGCCACGAAAAGAGCCAGCGCAGCGTCCGCGAACGAAATACGGTGTTGAGCAGTTTGAGCACCGGCTGTCCGTCGATCTTCATGTTGTCGCCGTGGGCGATAAAGAGATGTTTGCCGTTCAGGCAGAACCGCTGCGGCGAAGTGTAGATTTCGACACCGCATTCGCGGGCGAGGTAGTCGCCGACCCACATATCATGGTTTCCGGTAAAAAAGACGACCCGCACGCCCCGGTCGGTCAGCTCGGCCAGCTTGCCCAGCGTCCGCACGAAGCCCTTCGGCACGACCTCGCGGTATTCGAACCAGAAGTCGAAAAGGTCGCCGACCAGAAATATCGACTCCGCATCCTTCGCCGCATCGTCGAGCCAAGCCACGAAACGGCGTTCGGTTTCCCCGGCGAACGCCTCACCGCCTGCGCCCAGATGGATGTCGGATGCGAAATAATGGTTCATAAATCGTTCTAAACAATTGACCGAATCCCCGTTGCCGGGGACTCGCACGGCAAAACGCCGCATTTTCCGAGGCTTGTCCAAGCGCAGCCGGAAAGCATCCGGGATTCGGACACGCCCCTATTTCGTCAGTTCGTCGAGCTTCCGCTCAAGACTCTTGCCGTAAATATCCTTGGCCACGATCGTGCCCTCCCGGTCGATCAGGAAATTGGCCGGAAGTTTCTGCACGTTGTAGAGCCGGGGCGCCGTCGAAGCCTGACCGCGCAGATCGCTCACCGAGATCCAAGGCAGCTGCTGCTCCTGCACGGCGGTGATCCAAAGGGGTTTCGACGAATCGACGGCCACCTGATAGACCTCGAACGGCGTCGGAGCGTCGGCGTATTTCTTGTAGACCTCCTTCAGCTCGGCATTGAGCGTATTGCTGTTGCCCAGTTCGGCCGACCAGAAGTCCAGCAGCACGACCTTGCCCGTCAGCGACGAGAGCCGCACCTTCTTGCCGTAAATGTCCGAGAGTTCCAGATCGGGATACCCCGCTTCGGAGATGCGCGACGTCAGGCTGATGCGGGCGTCCATGCGCGTAATCTCGGCCAGCAGCGACTGCAGGTAAGGCGAATCGGGATAGGATTGTTCGAGCGCTTCGGCCACCGTGCGGTAATAAACCACGTCGCTGTCACCGTTGAACAGGTATGTATCCCCGGGCAACCGCTGGTAAAGGGCATAGACCGCCGCCAGCGACGCTTTATTCTCGATGATGAAGCGCAACTGTTCGCGGCGGATACGGTAATATTCGGCCGTGTACTCCTTTACCAGTGCCTGGCGGTCTTCCTCGGACAGCGTTGCCTTGGCAAACTGCGAGGCGATGTTATCCAGCCGCTGCGCGCCCGAAACGAAAGCCTGGTAGAACTGCCGCAGCAGTTCCGACTCCTTCGAACCTTCGACCGTATAGTTGCGTACGACGCTCCCCACCGAATTCAGGGAAAGTTTCTCGCCGCCGGCGAGGAACAGCGGAATGCGTTCGCCGTTATATATTATATTATAAAGCGACGGGGTCTTCGCCACGCCCTTCAACTCGAAACGGTAATTCCCGTCCTTGTCGAGCACCGCGGAGTCGATCACCGACTGCGTCAGGGGCAATACCTGTTCCAGATAAACATCCTTGGCATCGTTACCTACGAAGCGACCCGAAATCTTCACCTTCGACGACTGGCATGCGCACAGCATGACGGCCGTGGTCAGGGACACGAAAAGCGTTTGTTTATTCATTTATCCTTGTTATCGCAGTTAAATGCTTACAAATATAGCAAAATTCCGGATATGCGCACTTTTTATTTCGACGAATTGCGGTGTGCGCCGTTGTTTTTCGAGAAATTGCGCCCGTGCTGCTGGTTGCGGTTTTTCTGCGGGCGCTGCTGCTGACGCTGCTGCGGCCGTGCCGTAAAGTGCTGTTTATAGTCACTTCGGAGATTATTTAATGCCACTTCATCGATTTCGATCGCTCCGCCGGACATGCGTTTGATGTCTTTTACGATCACTTCGTTGTTGGGATGCTCCTGGTTGTACTCGTAGCTCTTCGTGCGCATGTAGCGGGCCAGGTTGTCCACCGTGCGCGCCATGGTACGCCGGTCTTTTTCCTCGGAAAGCCCGGCGATCATCCGCTCGACATACTTGCCGTAATGCTTATAGGAGATACGCCCCTGCGTGTAAGCCATGCGGCGCGGCGTAATGGTCAGCTCCTGACGCGAAGGCTGCGGGTATGGAGAATCCACATCGAGCTGGAAATCAGACATTATGAAAAGGTGATCCCACAGCTTGTGGGTGAAGTCGGCCGTATCGCGCAGCAAGGGGTTCAGGTTGCCCATCACGGCGATCACGGCACGCGCCTGGCGTTTGCTCTCGCGACGGTCTTCGATCAATTGCAACGAGTCGATCATCTCCTGGATATGACGCCCATACTCGGGCAGGTACAACTTGCGTCGTGTGTAATTATAATTCTTTTTCATATTGTATTTGCGGTTCTCCGCACTGTTTCAATCCGTCCGCCGGAGCGTCCGGCAAGCCCGTTGCGGTAAACCGATTCAAGACGTTTTTTCCGACTTTCCACCCCGTCCGGCAAGACCCTACAAGATTGGTTTTACACCGCAGAAAGTCATAACTTTGGGACAAAAGTAGGTAAAATTTCAGGAAAAACAAGCTATGGCAAAGGTTTTAATTTTAGACCAATCAAAAAGTATGCGAAACACGCTGCGCGAGCGGCTC
>ERZ773193.869-NODE-869-length-42705-cov-5.361125_pt1 | contig 42705 bp, 27 predicted proteins | sample MGYA00511110_ERZ773193 | MGnify/ENA primary metagenome ERZ773193 (study PRJEB29015, sample SAMEA2737784) | human gut metagenome | biome: human gut; feature: human-associated habitat; material: faeces | place: China | collected 2012 ... | reverse complement strand
GTCGCCCACGCTTGGCGTGCCCTGCCCGGATCATCCCCGCGCATGCGGGGCAAACTCAAGCATTTGGGTGATCTGATCGACCATAGGTGGATCATCCCCGCGCATGCGGGGCAAACGTATCGGTATGGCTGTGGACGCCATCGGCAACCGGATCATCCCCGCGCATGCGGGGCAAACCCGGTGCGAACGGTGCCGTCGTTATGGGCGAGCGGATCATCCCCGCGCATGCGGGGCAAACAACGCGCGTTTATAGAAAACACGTTGAAACCGCGGATCATCCCCGCGCATGCGGGGCAAACAGACGTTGCGCGATGGTCAGGCAATTGGCGTACGGATCATCCCCGCGCATGCGGGGCAAACTCTCGCCTACTACAAGCCGCTACAACTTCCCTCGGATCATCCCCGCGCATGCGGGGCAAACAGCGCCTTACGTCCATCGAACATTTTGCAGAGCGGATCATCCCCGCGCATGCGGGGCAAACGGCGGTGCCAACTGTCGCAGATGGCACGCGATCGGATCATCCCCGCGCATGCGGGGCAAACATGCGGTGGCCGGCGCGGCCCGGCGTGTAGTGCGGATCATCCCCGCGCATGCGGGGCAAACATCGGGGTTGACGTATCCGATGCCTTCGGTTGCGGATCATCCCCGCGCATGCGGGGCAAACTTCCGTGTGCGCGAAGTGGTAGACGCCTACGCCGGATCATCCCCGCGCATGCGGGGCAAACGACTTCATAAGCGACATCGTGGCAAGCCTGTGCGGATCATCCCCGCGCATGCGGGGCAAACCTGAACGCCTATTCGTGCGTGCTTGCCGCCCGCGGATCATCCCCGCGCATGCGGGGCAAACAGGGGAACGTCCATCGAATGCCCGCCCACTGGCGGATCATCCCCGCGCATGCGGGGCAAACCTGCAGCTTGTTGAGGGTTTCGGCGGTTCTTTTTTCGGATCATCCCCGCGCATGCGGGGCAAACTCCTTGAGGGCCACGAGCGCCTTCATCACGTCCGGATCATCCCCGCGCATGCGGGGCAAACGCGTTACCGTCACGGGCGGTGATACCGACAGTCGGATCATCCCCGCGCATGCGGGGCAAACGGTACCGTAAGTGGAGTTAATCAGCGTCAGCACGGATCATCCCCGCGCATGCGGGGCAAACGGGGCGGCTTCGGAGCATCGGTCAGTTGTCCGCGGATCATCCCCGCGCATGCGGGGCAAACTCCTGATACTGTAAAAGTTTTATCATCATTTGCGGATCATCCCCGCGCATGCGGGGCAAACGGTGTATGGGGCACGTTCAACATCCGTGGGCACGGATCATCCCCGCGCATGCGGGGCAAACCTACTGACAAGTTCCTGATTGACATTCCGGTCAGGATCATCCCCGCGCATGCGGGGCAAACTTCCACTCCATCCAGTTTGTCGAACCATTGTTCGGATCATCCCCGCGCATGCGGGGCAAACTAGTAAGCCGTCACGCTGTAGATGCAGACGTCCGGATCATCCCCGCGCATGCGGGGCAAACGGAGCAGAAGGCGTTGCCCCACATCTTCGCCACGGATCATCCCCGCGCATGCGGGGCAAACCCTGCCTGTGTTGCGAGGAACCGGCCTATACGCGGATCATCCCCGCGCATGCGGGGCAAACGCCTTCGCCTGAAACATGTGGTCGGCCTCGTACGGATCATCCCCGCGCATGCGGGGCAAACTATACGGCAGACAGGACTCCTTGCAAACGGTGCGGATCATCCCCGCGCATGCGGGGCAAACTGCTCAGACAGATGGCCGCCCTACGTGAAGAACGGATCATCCCCGCGCATGCGGGGCAAACGTTTTGTTGATACTGGACATTATGACACCTTCCGGATCATCCCCGCGCATGCGGGGCAAACACCTCCATCGGTCGAATGATTAAAAAGGGTTCCGGATCATCCCCGCGCATGCGGGGCAAACGGTTCGAAAATCGGCAAATCGTTCGGCGGCAGCGGATCATCCCCGCGCATGCGGGGCAAACGGACAGACCAGCATCAAGTTCAACGACGCGTTCGGATCATCCCCGCGCATGCGGGGCAAACGTCAGCGGCTTCCCCAGCCGCGATGTCAACGCCGGATCATCCCCGCGCATGCGGGGCAAACCAATGCTTGCGATAGTTCGGCATCTTCGTGTCCGGATCATCCCCGCGCATGCGGGGCAAACATCATCTCTGCTGCTTTCTATTTTGCCTACTTCGGATCATCCCCGCGCATGCGGGGCAAACACGGCGGCCAGACCGTCACCGTGGAGTACATGCGGATCATCCCCGCGCATGCGGGGCAAACCTATTATCAATCGGGTTGATGGCCGTTCCCGACGGATCATCCCCGCGCATGCGGGGCAAACTTCTCCGTCGCCCACGCTTGGCGTACCCTGCCCGGATCATCCCCGCGCATGCGGGGCAAACATGGACGGTAGCTATGGCGCACAGTGCTGGGACGGATCATCCCCGCGCATGCGGGGCAAACTTTCGGCTGTTTTTTGGTAATTATATATAGTACGGATCATCCCCGCGCATGCGGGGCAAACTCCACCGTGATCTTGGGCAGCTTGACCGGTTTCGGATCATCCCCGCGCATGCGGGGCAAACCGAGATAATCAAGACTCATCTGAGGCTTCTCCCGGATCATCCCCGCGCATGCGGGGCAAACTTCTCCGTCGCCCACGCTTGGCGTGCCCTGCCCGGATCATCCCCGCGCATGCGGGGCAAACCTGTGTTTTGCCCTGTGTTTTTTACTACTGCTCGGATCATCCCCGCGCATGCGGGGCAAACGTCAGCTGTGCGACACGCGCCATCTACGACTACGGATCATCCCCGCGCATGCGGGGCAAACGGCGACTGGGAGACGTTTTGTCGCACTGTAACAGGATCATCCCCGCGCATGCGGGGCAAACTTCGCCTGTGCGGCGGCGACTGCCGTGTTCGCCGGATCATCCCCGCGCATGCGGGGCAAACGACTGCGCTTCCGTCAGCTTCGCGTTCGCCTTCGGATCATCCCCGCGCATGCGGGGCAAACGGACCGGCCCCACGTTCACCTACTCGTACGACCGGATCATCCCCGCGCATGCGGGGCAAACTCGGCCTTCTGCTTCTTGGCTTCGGCATCCTTCGGATCATCCCCGCGCATGCGGGGCAAACTACATCGCCACCGGGACGGTCACCCGCTTCACCGGATCATCCCCGCGCATGCGGGGCAAACGAACAAGGCCATCTGATGCTCCGTCTCCTGCACGGATCATCCCCGCGCATGCGGGGCAAACACGCTGGTCAAGATTATTCGTCAGCGTCTGCACGGATCATCCCCGCGCATGCGGGGCAAACTCAGCGAGTGGCACCGGCCCGTCGTATGGGACCGGATCATCCCCGCGCATGCGGGGCAAACCCGCAGCCTGCGGTCGTGGCCCACTTGCCGTCCGGATCATCCCCGCGCATGCGGGGCAAACTATTGCTCTGCGATATCCGCAAACCACGTGCCCGGATCATCCCCGCGCATGCGGGGCAAACTATGACCTTCAGGCCGATCCGAAGGGCAACGCCGGATCATCCCCGCGCATGCGGGGCAAACGTGGCCGCGAACGACATGGGCGATGGTGTCACCGGATCATCCCCGCGCATGCGGGGCAAACACGGCACCATCAAACATGCCGCCGACCCCGACCGGATCATCCCCGCGCATGCGGGGCAAACAAACGGTCAGTAGATTTGCAGGGGTCCGGAGTCGGATCATCCCCGCGCATGCGGGGCAAACACGACGTATCCAAGGGAGCTCGTCAACGGCGACGGATCATCCCCGCGCATGCGGGGCAAACTCCCAGTTGGGGGTGCCGTTGCCTCCCGTGGTCGGATCATCCCCGCGCATGCGGGGCAAACACCCTGCCCGAAAGCTGGCGTCCTCCAATGGACGGATCATCCCCGCGCATGCGGGGCAAACTTTAAAACATGGGTAAAGCAAACCGAAAACCACGGATCATCCCCGCGCATGCGGGGCAAACGCGTGAGAGCACGTGCGTCGGCTACGAGAGCACGGATCATCCCCGCGCATGCGGGGCAAACGCACAGGATGCAGCGTGGCTTCATGGCCGGTCCGGATCATCCCCGCGCATGCGGGGCAAACGTGCACACCGCGTACCAGCTGCGATTTCCCGCAGGATCATCCCCGCGCATGCGGGGCAAACGCCTGCATGACCGGTGTCATCGACAACGTGGACGGATCATCCCCGCGCATGCGGGGCAAACAGGGCAAGACCGCGAAGGCAAGCGACGGCGTGCGGATCATCCCCGCGCATGCGGGGCAAACAGTCCGATTTTATGCGAAAACTCTTGAGCGCTGGACCCTCAATAATTGGATTCGCACAGTGGCTCCAATCTTCGTACTATTGTTCCTGCCTCCAGTCATCGGCCAAAACGCCTATATCGAGAGGCACTACTCCAACCAGTCTTTTTCTTGGTTTTCAAAACTCCATTACGCTTCTGCTTTTGACTTGAGTTTGGTCGCATAATCAGCTTTAATCCATCATAATCCGCTGGCTCCCATTCTTGCCCATGTGTTCTGAAGTCCAAACCTTGTTCGTTATTGGAAGAGTACACCATGACGGCACGCCCTTCGCCAATATTCTCCAATATCTGCTGCCACAGCAGCTCCCGAACACGAGCAGAAACTTTGCCTACATAGACACCAGGGGATACCTCAAACAGCCAACGTGTCAAGTGTCCACGCAGCTTCGGAGGGGACACTGTAAGTACGATAACAATCATTATGAGCCCCTATGCTTCTGCTTGTTTGCTCGATTGTCCTATATCTTATACTGGCATATCGTCCGCACTAGAATTCGCCATCTTCCACGTCAAAATCTACATGCAAATCCCCATCATCATTGATGAACATGTCCGATTCGACTGAGTAATTTTTGCCGCTCGCTCTATATCCCGAAGCCCCAGCCCACAACTGCGTCGTAATATCTTCAACTTCCGGAGAATCCGATTCGGCCTCATCCGGAGTCAATAACAACGAACGTATATCCTTCACACAACGTTGCATAAATTTCCCATCTTTCATTCTGTCTCGTATGCCTCGACGAGCCGCGACGGATACATCATCAACTTGCTGTGCCACTAAATCAAATGCCAGAGGAATCGTGATATCCACTTTGTACAAATCTGCAATGTCATAGACAAAACTTCGCTCATTTCTTGCGTGAACGAACCCCAATCCAGGAGAACACCCAAGAGCAACGATAACTGCATGCACCACACCGTACAGAGACGTATTAGCAGCAGACAACGCACGATTCACCTCATCCGCATCATCGAAATCCGTGACTTTGTACGATCGCCCTGACCATATTACCCCGGTACGTTTTGATTCTCGCTCATACGCTCGGCGAACTCGTGTTCCCTCTTTACCAAGTAGTTGTTGCATGGTAAGACCATCAGTTGATTCATCAGGAAACCGCATCGCATACATCTTCCGAGCCACTTTCACACGGGTGCGCTCGGAAGACACCAACTTGGCCTGCGCTTCCAACAATCTCGTGGATTGCGCGAGAGAGGCCCCGTGACAGTAGTAGCGAACACCATGCTCTCCCACCCATATGCATGTGGATCTCGACTCGGCCAACAGACAAATAGCGGCATAAGTAATGTTGCTACCTGGTCCTAGCATCAGTACGCTCAACGTCGCGGCGGGCACATGCACCGTTCCTCGTGCATCAGTTATTGTCACAGCATTGTCGGCACGATTGACTACACAATGCTCCGCGTACAGAAATGTCAAACGATCTTGCACGCGGAGCAACGACTGCAACTCAGGTGGTCGAACACCAGGTATGCCGCTCATGACCGAGGCTCCTTGCGATGATCGTCAGCCAAGGGCACCAATGTCAAAAGACCGAATCCATAGCCTTTAGCACGTCCGATCCCCTCGATCAACGACCGTCGAAGCAAGTCCGGATCATCCACAACCAGTACGCCATCATAGGTGGCCGAAGTCAATGTAACTGTCGAGCCCTTACGTCTGAACTTCTCCCGAACCGAATGTCTAACTAATACCTCAGGTAGCTCAAGCCTATTGATCGGCATATGGAATCCGGCACGCCGAGCCTGATGGAACAACCATTCTTGCTGTTCTTCGGCCCTGATGATGCCCGTGCGCTTGCCGCGTTTACCCGGCTCTCCGGACAGCTCGGAATGTGTCGGATTCGCCTTGAGACGGAATCCCCATTCCTGCCCGCATTCCAATCTCGACAGGAACGGTTCATATGAGCATGTCGAAATATCGACAGTTCCAACTCCAAGTTCCTGACGCAGAATTTCCGCATCCGGGACATTCGGGGAGACGATATACAGTCGACTCGGTTGCCCGGTACGTCCCGGGTCAAGCCGCCACAATACTCGGGATGAGTCGGTATCACCATCGGTAGCCCTAGCAATGATAGCGTGCATCCTCTCCAGTGACGCCAACGCTCGCATCGCAAGACGATGCCTCGGGTCAATCATGGCTCTGGTGAATATTGTCATCGTTCCTCTTCCTCTTCTGCATTTGCCACCGCATCGAAGAATGCGTCGTCATCGAGCACCGACTCGGATTCACTCGGACACGTATCGTCGCCATCCGCGGGCCCTAGTTCGGGAACAGTAGGGCGAGGCGACGCTCCATCATCGAGTCGCATGTATCGCCGCGGCTTCCACAGCCGTTTCTGCTGGCTGAAACTCACCGGCTCATCCATAAGCTCATCCACGAATCCCAGCTGACTTCCCTCCCCGGGCAATGGTTCCACGATGACGGGCAAGAAGTCCGGCTTGCCGAAGGTCAATCTATGCATCACCCGATACTGGTATCGTTCCGTGGCTTGCCATGGAGCCTGCCGCAGTGCATCCTCTAACCCAGCGTCCGATATCCACGCATGCACAGGACCGTCTGGCGGGCACGATCTTCTGCCAAGAAACAGTTGGTAGTACGGGGACGCCAGTGCAAACCGGTATCGTTCAAGCTCAGCACGATTGGTGCTTTCTAGCCCAGCGAGAAACACCGCATCCTGCAGATAGTATCTGCGCGACAGAGGAAGCATGTCCCCGTCATCGGTACGGGCCGTCTGATAATCGCTCATGACGGTGCCCGGTTGGTCTACACGCACACCAAACCGTAGCCCGTCGAACCGTTCAAGCGATTCGTCGCGCCCGATTCCTAGCGCTGCGGCGATTATGCCGATGACGCCGCTTTTGGTGGGCCATGCTTCGGTTTCGCGCCGGGTGAACCGGCTTCGCGCCCCCCACGACTGCATGGGTGCAGCCAATCGCATCAGTAAAACTGACATGGCTCGTTCACTCCTGAGTCAGACGATCCGCGACGGTTCGCTCAACATCGGCGACCAGGTCACGCAGCGACGTGGTTTTACCGTCGACCAAAGCATCCGCAGCCGCGGTGTCGTCGCCGATACGTACGACCCAGGTCTTCACCGGTGTGATGCCATAGGCCTTGTCCAGGTCCTGTTGGCGCCGCACCAGAGCCTCAGTCGCATGCTGCACATAATCCGGTACGACAGGCCGCTCAAAAGCACCAACCAAGTTCACCGCCTGCGTATCGCGCAGATTGACCACGATGAGATCCGGCAGAACATTCTGTCCAAAAGTATTAATCTTGCCCTGCGGCACACTGGTCAGGAATGCTTGCGCAAATGCGGAGACTGCCTTTGCCGTGGCGTTGACATCGCCCAGCCGGTCCTGCAGCCGGTTGGCGTCTACGTTCGCGTACCGATAGAAAGTGGCGGCGTTGAATTCAATCTGTCCCATCATGGCTGCTCCGGCATCGCCCGCCTCATCTTCTCCCCCGTTGCGCTGATTATCGTCCACCGCGGTGAAGAAATCAGATTCGGGCTCGACCGTTTGCACGCTGATTGCGTGCGCCACCTGAGCACAGGCATCCACATTCAAATTCGTGTCATCGGCAACCATGCGGCCGAACAACGCCACGTCAATGGAACGGTCATTGGATACAATCTGCTTGATGCGCTTTTTGTCACCTTTAATCGTTTTGGTCGGATTCTCGGTGTCAGCCGCTTCGATGGCAATATCCGCCAACTGGCCATATTGACGATTGCCTAAGAACAGCAGATACTGAGACTGCTTGGCACGATCATCATCAGTCTCGTCACCTTTTTTCTTGCGAGGCTTTTCCAGCTTGATACCGGCACCGCCCTGCAATACGGTTTCGGCGAGATCAGTTGCCTGATCCTCACCCAGATCTCCACGGCGTTCGAGGATACGGCTCGCTAGTTCCTCCACGACGCGCTTGGTGCGCACTCCCAGATCGTTCGGGTCAACCAGTTCCTTGAACAATTCGCGCGTCGGCCGCTTCCAAGCCTGACTAGAGACCCTAGCTCGGGTTACTCCACCGTATTCCACGGTTTTGGGGCTGCCTGTATCATCACGGTTGAGGTTGCCGGCGGCGGTGGTTTCCAGCGCGTGGATTTCGATGATAGTGCGATTGATAGTTGACATGATGTATTGTTCCTTTCCGGAAACGACGGCACTTGCTGCCGGATTGTCTATATACAAGACGTCGATGTGAAGACGTCATGGGTCAATAAGTCGGTAGATGAATAGAGATGAATCAAGGTTCAGAGCACTGAACTAACCATTCGGATTATCACTGGTCCTCGCGGCCCCATAGCCTCGCTGGAAGTCACGTCCCCATCGCAGTCGAACCGCATTGGCTCGCGCCCGTCCGGAACGCAGTCCTTCCAAGTCCTGAGCGAGCATCCCGTAATTAATGGCGATACGCTCGCGTCGGAGTAGTCGAATCAGGCCTCGCGCATGTCGTGTCAGTTCCTTCCAGCTGTTGGCGGTCTGCAGCCGGTCGAACATGCCACGGATGCCGTTCTCATTGAAATTGTCGTATGCCATACGGCCTACCGCAAAGCCAAGCGAAACCCCTGCATCGGTGTGCATCGACATATCACGAATCGACTGTTGATGCAGCGCAAATAGCGTGACAGCCGCATAGATGGCATGTTCTTGCGGCGTTGGCGTACCGGAATTGGTGGAATCGTATCCCCTGATCTCGCAATCCTCCGTATCCGGCAGAGTCCATGCGAATACATCGGGAGCATCTCCGATTTCATGTCCGACGCTGTGTCTGAGCTTGGCTATGGCTGCGGTCGCGTAGGCGCTGTCGCCCAAATACCCTTTCTCACTGCCACTGCCGTTGGCAAGCCGACGCACTCGCCCCGACACCCATATGCCAAGCGGCGTGAGCCGTATGGTCGAAGGCTTGCCTTGACCGGATTGCTCCATATGTTGTTCCATTATTCGTTCTCTCCTTCGTTGGGGACATCGGGGATAAGCTTGTTGATCTTCCCTCGGTACCAGATTTCGGCAAGCGCCACGCAGTAATGTGTGGTCGTCGATGCGCCGGTCTTCGGGTTTCTGCGGGTGACGTCACGGCCAACGATCGCACGGGAGGATGCCTGAGCGGCGATCTGGTCTCCGAGCCGGAACAGGATGCGCCGTGCAATCATGCTCCATTGCTGCCGGACATCTTCCGTATCGGTATCGGAGTCAAGTCCTTGCACCCACTGTCGAAATGCGCTATCGAAAGCAGTGTACCCGGCGTCCGCGGCCCGAGCTCGTGGTCCGTCTACTGGCAATCCAGCAGCGATAGCTATGTTCCCCGCCAGATTTCGTAACTCCTGCACACCGGTATCCACCATACCAACCGCATCGCGGACGACTCCTCCCAATTCAGGATGCTGCGAGGATAGCACCGTCAGATTCAAATCGAGTACATCGTCCACAGTGGTGTCGACCACGGCTTCGTTGCTGCCGTATTCGACACCGAACGAATGCAGCCGGACTGGAAAATCACCAATCTTGACTTTGTCCAACCATCGCAACGTAAGAGGACGCAGTGATTCGGAAGGCCCTTCTCTGTGCTCTTTCCCTGCTTGTTCATCGGCGACCAAGGTCGGCAATCCGCGCCACAGTGCCCGTGCGGGATCATGCTTGCGCGGCATGTAGACCAGCGGCATCTTCAACGTCTTCTCCTGAGCGTTACTGCGTCTCCAGGCGGTCATCGTCTCGTATCGATGCGCGTTCTGAGGCTTCAACCTGTCGCCATTGCAAATGAGCACCCCAGTAATGGTCTCACCGTCATGAGCGAGCAACACACGTCGGGACTGCCATGTCAACAAGGAAGCTGGCCCAATGAAGCTACCAGCTTCGCCTGTCCGGTCCATCGGTTGGTCAAATCCCGGTTCAGCCTGCTCGGTCAATGGCTGGCGTTCCCAGATCGGGGCGTCATCTTCAACAGACCAGGCCGCACCACCATCGCCGGCGTCGAACACGTCGGCGCTGGCATAATTGAGTATCAGCGTCTTCCACAGGTCAGAACCTTCAATGAGATCCCCACCCAGATGCCCTGCCCATGCCACGCCGATGGGGTAACCTTTGCCGCCTTTGACGCGTGGGTCTCCCACCGCCCCTGATTTGATTCCGGACGGGTCAAACGCTTGCAACGTCACCAGCCATCGAGCCGCCTCCGGGACGCCCATCGTGGCAAGACCCTCACCACTGCGTGTGGTGAAGAACTTCTCGCCATTGGGCACATCTAGCACGAGACGTTCCAGTCCGGAGACCTCGTTCTTCGCGGTGTGCAGACCGGCGACCTGATAGAACGGTGCCGTATCGTCGAATAGGTCGAACCGGTTCCTGTAATAGTCGCAATAATCCATCAGCGCATCACAAGCATTTCGGGTTTCAACACCATCGTTGAACAGGGTCTTCCAGTCCGTAATACCAGAACCGCGAAGATGGCCGAACGTTCCATAGATGATTGCAAGAAGCAAACGGCACAGCGCAAAACGTTGCAATGGGATATCACCATCGATGCTGCGGATTTCATTCGCCTGCGCAAAGGCCTCCTTGATAGACAGCTGGAGGAATGAACCATCGGTCATCGTCACTGGAATCCATGGACGGTCCATCAGATTGAATGAGATATCATTTGCTGGCATCTGTTTGCCATCCCTTCCTCGTTGAATAGCGGACCGTCAATGTCCTAGTACCAATTCTCGCACCATTTGCATCCCATTCAGGGATTTGATAGACGGCGGTTCCATTCTCGTCGAGAGCGATCATCAATTGCCCTGCAAGACCACGTTCCAATTGCATGTAGTCGAACCAACGGTCCGGTGTGGCTCGTTCGAAGGCCGCGATAACGTCATCGAGGTTCATATAACTCAGGGAAGTCCGACTCAGAGAGATGGTACATGACAGTATGTCTCGCACCTGTTGTCGGGTCGGGACACCGAAACCGGTCGGGAGCATCCGCTCCGATTCGTCGAATCCGCACCAAGATGGCAACATGAGTTCGCCGTTCCGTTGCTGCAACACGATGACTTCGAACGAGTCCTCGCTCTCACGGACGCCGGCACGGCCCTTGCGTTCGTTCGCCTTACCAGGAGTATCAGGGTCGGTCATGGCGACCTTGAGCCAATTGTTGATGTCGAAAGCATCCTGCATGCGCTGTGGATTGAAAATTCTGAAGCTCTCAGCCATTGTCTCACTGCTGTGCCGATCGGATTCCAAACGCTCCTTCGCCGCGCACTCTCCGTGATTGCCATCCTGCCATGATTCCGGACATACCATCTTCCTCCCATACACTGTCTGCACCAGTCGGGGAATGTCACTCGGAATGTTCAGCTTTCGAACCGCTCCCGGTTCCATGTTCAGCACCGCGAGCGAACGCATCAGCAAATACGGCTGGTATACCTTGTCCACACCAGCCGAGAACTGTGGCGGCACATCAGGATTCCACTGACTGACCCCGGTGATTACCAGTCGTGCCTGTCGTAGTGGTTCCGGACGCAGGTTTTCCCCGTCTCCACGATGATGACGGTGGAGACGTCCCGCACGTTGCAGAATCAGGTCGATCGGCGCGATGTCGGTAATCATCAGGTCGAAGTCCACATCAAGCGACTGCTCCACAACCTGCGTGGCCACGACGATGCCAGAACGACCTTCCACAGAACCGTGTTTGCCGTATCGGTCGATAAGTTCCCGATCGATGCGGGCACGATCGACAGCCAGGAACCGGGAATGGTCCAGCATGATGTCCATATCATCGCCCATCGTCTCAAGTAGCATCTGATAGGTAGCCTGAGCACGGCTCACTGTATCGCGGATGATGACCGCGCATCCACCATCGCGGAGATTTTTCCTCAGCAACGAAACGAGCGTCTCGTCACCGTCGTCTATCAGTGACACTTCGATGTCGGTGGCACGGCCGGATGGTTCAGGTGCCGCCGTAATAGGAACACCGTTCGCCGTAGCGACCGAAATCAGCGGATACCGCAGATCTGGTTCGACGGAGACCTCATCATTGTTCTGTACCGCATCCTTCCTCTGCCTCAGGGGGATACGCCGCGGCGGCGCGATATTCTCAGCAGATACCGGCGGGATTCTCGACGGCAAGGGAATCCTTGCCGGAAGCGACAAAGCATACTTCGAAGGCCTGACTGGTTCCGCCTCCACTTTGGAAGCGGCCGATGCCCCATTCCTGTAGGCATCCAGAAAAGCCTGGCGTTTTTCCTGCGGCAGTGTCGCACTGAGCATGATGACCGGTACGCCGTAGGCACCCAGCCAAGACAGTACCGTCTCCATGTACACATTCATATAGGCGGTGTTGGAATGAATCTCATCCAGAATCACAACCTTGCCAGCGAGCGCTAGATGCCGCAACACAACATATTTGCTACGTAGTCCGGCCATCAGCACCTGATCGATGGTGCCAACAACAAAGTCGGACAGATTGCCTCGCCGCCGGCCAGTCAGCCATGAGTTGACGACAGCCTGCATGGTCGAATGGTCGTCGTATGCACGATACTTCCCATACCGGCCGTTCTCGTCGCATTCGGCATCGACGGACCCGACAGATGGCTCAGACAAATCCATTTCGGTGTCAAGTCTCTCTCCGCCGTTGTCGAACCATTGTTCACGCAGATGCTCGTACTCGTCGTTGAGCTCGTTCTTGCCGTGGGCCAAGAATAGCGAACCGATCTGTCCCCGTTCATCGGCCGGTAAATGCCCCACCCAGTCCAACACACGTGTGAACATCGCATTGACGGTCGCCTGACTGGGCAGTGCGTAATAGATGCCTCCGCAGTGGAATCGTGCGGCAAGTATTTCCGCCGCAATCAATGCCGCTTCAGTTTTGCCTTCGCCCATATTGGCTTCGACGATCATCAATCCCGGCGACTCCATAGTCCTGGCCAGACGGGCCGCCTCACGTTGCATCGGACGCATACGCGCTCCGGGAATGGAGAAGCGCTCGGCGAACATCTCATCGGGAGACTCCCCCGTTGCGAGCGGGGTCCATGGCCCGGGAATCCTCAACATGCGCCATGCCTTGTCCGCCCGTCGCCTCGCATCAAAGACCTGTTCGTCCACAGGACCCTGATTGAGAGGGAACAGTCTGCTATCGCTGGCGATCCAATCGGCCATGACCACCATTGATGTCAGCAGTATCTGCGTACGTCTGCGCAAGGAGCGGTTGCGTAGTGTATAGAGAATCGGCTGAGCATGCAACGTATCCGAGACCCAATCCAGCAACTCATTACGAATCGCGGTCCATGCCTTATCTCCCATGAACGTTTCCCTGCGGAAGCTTTTTCCTCGTTGTGAAGGATCGACCAGTGCCTGTTTATCGTCGGTCAGGGACTTACCATGATGGCCTGCTACAACGCATGCAACACCGTAGGCGAACGTCCCCGGCTCAACCGGGAACCCCTGGCTGCAGAACCACTCGATCACAGCTGCATATCCGACGAGCTCATGCCGATACTCCGAACGCATCGGATCTTTGCCGACGATTGCCTTAATGGACAGCTTGGTCTGCTTCACCTTGTCAGCGAATTTGGTGCTCTGCACGATAAATGACGGAGCCCCTTTACCAATATCATGAATCGCAGCAATGAACTGATATAGTTCCTTCGCAACTTCACGATCGCCAATATCCTCAGCCAACAGCTCCTTGATGTTATCGGAGACGAAATCATCCCATACATGCAGCGCAACCTCACCTGTGTCCTCCAAATGCTGCCACAACTGCAGATAGCTGTCGTCATCCGTGCGCCCGTAAAATGCCGTTTTCGCCCAAATCGATAGAGCCTCCGGCGACAACGCCGTCTTGCCCTTCGGAAAATGAGTGGCCATATCATTCCCTCCTCAATCGTGCTGCATATTACGAGAAGTGCTGGGAAGACATTCATTTCTCCCAATCAACTTACTGATATAAAGCATACAAGATAACACCTTTATATGTCAACTCTCATTCAATACCCCCGCGAATGCGGGGCATCCATCAGCAGAAGAACTTTCATTCCTCCCTATCAACGGATCATCCCCGCGTATGCAGGGCAAACTCGTAGTCATGCAATAATAAAGGTCGGAAGGCCGGTGCCCTCCACCCTTTAAACCTTTTGGTCTGGTGGAAGGTTCCCGGCCTTTCGCCAGGGCATCCCCACAGATTCAGAGCACGGCACCATCAGATGACTTGTGCTCGCAGAAATCTTGGCCAACCCAAAATCTCCGCGAGCACTAAATACATTACGACCTCACGCCTTGGCGACCTCCACGGCCAGCTCGGCACCTTCCTTCACCTCGAAGGAGGTAGCCAGCGTCTCGTGGGCGATCAGGTCGCGGAACTGCTCGACCTTGGCCACATTGGCGGCCGGCACGGTCAGCACCAGGGCGATACGGTCCGCGATGTCCAGATCGGCAGCCTTACGTGCGTCCTGCACAGAACGAATCACGTCGCGGGCGTAGCCTTCGGCCAGCAAATCGGCATCCAGCGCGGTGTCGAGGATCACGAAGCCACCGGTCGGCAGAGCGGCGGAGACCGAAGCGGCGGCCTCGGTGGCGTTCTCCTCCTCCACGCGGTTGATCAGCTCGTACTCGCCTTCGACCAGCGCAAGGTCGCCGGACGGCGTGGAGACCACCGGCGCACCGGACGCAGCATCGACATGCCAGTCGCCGGACTTGGAGGCCTTGATGGCGAACTGCACCTGCTTGCCGAGGCGCGGACCCGCCGCACGGGCATTCACACGCAGCTCGTGAACAATCTTCAGACCGTGGGCGGAGGCGTCCTCCAGAGTCGAGAACTCGATATTCTTGATATTAAGTTCGGACTTCAGCAGATCGTCGTATGCCTTGACGGCGTCCACGTTCTCGACCACCACGGTGAGCTTGGAAAGCGGCTGGCGCACGCGGATCTTGGCGGCCTTGCGCAGGGACAGGGTGCCGGAAACAACCTCACGCACCTTCTCCATCGCATCCACCAGAGCCGGGTCGTCGACCAGCACGCGGCCGAGTTCGGTGTCTTCACCGGTCTTCTCGTCCACCACGAACGGCCAATCGGCCAGGTGCACGGACTCGCCACCGGTCAGACCACGCCACACGGACTCGGCTTCCATCGGGGCCAGCGGCGCAAGCACACGCATGAACGCCTCAAGCACGGTGTACAGCGTGTTGAACGCGGAAGCGTCCTCATTCCAGAAACGGTCACGGGTGTTGCGGATATACCAGTTGGTGAGCACGTCGATGAAGTCGGAGACCGCATCGCAGGCGTCGGAGATGGCGAACTCGTTCAGCGACTTCTCGGCGGCCAGCACCAGGCGGCGGGTACGGGCCAGCAGGTAGCGGTCCATCTCCGGCAGACCGGCGACCTCGTCCGCGCGCAGCTGGCGGGCGTCGAATCCGGCCCCGCCGTTGGCCGCGTTGGCGTACAAGGTGAAGAAGTAGTAGGAGCTCCACACCGGCAACATGACCTGGCGCACGGTGTCGCGGATGCCATCGGCGGTGACGATCAGGTTGCCGCCGCGCAGAATCGGCGAAGACATAAGGAACCAGCGCATGGCGTCGGAACCGTACTTGTCAAACACGCCGTTCACGTCCGGATAGTTGCGCAAGTGCTTAGACATCTTCTGGCCGTCGGAGCCGAGCACGATGCCGTGGCAGATCACGTTCTTGAACGCTGGGCGGTCGAACAGGGCGGTCGCCATGACGTGCAGCAGGTAGAACCAGCCGCGGGTCTGGCCGATGTATTCCACGATATAGTCGGCCGGGAAGTGCTGCTCGAACTTCTCCTTGTTCTCGAACGGGTAGTGGAACTGCGCGAACGACATGGAACCGGACTCGAACCAGCAGTCGAGCACATCGGAAATACGGTGCATGTGCGACTTGCCGGTCGGGTCGTCCGGGTTGACGCGGACCAGGTTGTCGATCCACGGACGGTGCATGTTGATGTTGCCGTCCTTGTCGCGCGGATAGTCGCCGAAGTCGGCCTTGAGCTCTTCGAGCGAACCGTAGACGTCCACACGCGGGTACTTCGGATCGTCGCTCACCCACACCGGGATCGGGGAACCCCAGAAGCGGTTGCGGGAGATGGACCAGTCGCGCGCGTTGGCGAGCCACTTGCCGAACTGACCGTCCTTGACATTGCCCGGGATCCAGTTGATCTGCTGGTTCAATTCCAGTAGACGCGGCTTGATCTTGGTCACGGACACGAACCAGGAGGACACCGGCTTGTAGATCAACGGGGTGGCGCAACGCCAGCAGTGCGGGTAGGAGTGCACGTAGCTTTTCTCCTGGAAGAGGATCGCGCGGCGTTCTTCCGGAATCTCGGCGAGCGGGCCGTCGCCGGCGCGCAGGTTGCGCAGGATCGGCAGGTTGGCGTCGAACACGAAATCGCCCTCGTAGTCAGGGCACTGCGCGGTGAAGCGGCAGCCATCGTCGAGCACGTCGGTGCTCTTGATGCCGTGCGCGTTCAGCGTATTCATATCGTCCTCACCGTAGGGAGCCTGGTGAACCAGGCCGGTACCTTCGACGGTGTCGACGTAGTCGGCGGTGAAGATCGTGTAGCCGTTCGGGCCGGGCACGTGGCCTTCGGATTCGGCCTCGTCACCCGCGAAGTACGGGAAGACCGGGTAGTAGCGTCGGCCTGCCAGCTCGTTGCCCTTGAGTTCGCGCACGACCTCGTAATTCTCGCCGAGTTCCTTCTCGTAATGCGGCAGCAAATCCTTGCCGAGGTAGAACTTCTTGCCAGCGAACTTGCCTTCGGTCGGGCGGACCTCGACGTAGTCGATGTCGGCGCCGACCACGATGGCGAAGTTGGTGGGCACGGTCCACGGGGTGGTGGTCCAGAAGACGGCGTAGGCGTCGTCCTCATCGCGCATCTTCACGGCCACGGACACGGTGGTGTCCTGGCGGTCCTGGTACACGTCGGCGTCCATGCGCAGCTCGTGCGCACTCAACGGCGTGCGGTCCTTCGGGCAGTACGGCAGCACGCGGTAGCCCTGGTAGGCCAGGCCCTTGTCGTAGAGCTGCTTGAAGGCCCACATCACGGATTCCATGTACGGGATGTTCAGGGTCTTGTAGCCGTGCTCGAAGTCCACCCAACGGGCCTGACGATGCACGTAGTTCTGCCATTCGTTGGTGTACTTCAGCACGGAAGCGCGGCAGGCGTCGTTGAACTTGTCGATGCCCATCTTCTCGATCTGGTCGACCGAGTCGATGCCGAGTTCCTTCTGCGCCTCAAGCTCGGCGGGCAGGCCGTGGGTGTCCCAGCCGAACACGCGGTTGACCTTGCGGCCCTTCATGGTCTGGTAGCGCGGGATCACGTCCTTGGCGTAGCCGGTCAGCAGGTGGCCGTAGTGCGGAAGACCGTTCGCAAAAGGCGGGCCATCGAAGAACACGAATTCATTCTGGCTGTGGTCGCCGGAAGGGTTGCGTTCAACGGACTTCTGGAAGGTGTCGTCCTTGTCCCAGTAGTCGAGAACGGTCTCCTCCATGTTGGGGAAGCTGGGGTTCGGCGCGACGTGCGCGGTCTCGCCGCCCTCGTTCGCCTTGGGATATACGTTTTCGCTCACCGTAAATCTCCTAGTTGTACTGTGCACTGGTCCTACAGGAGCGTCATTGATGGCGATTGCCGGGCGCCGACGTGTGCCGGCTGGTTTCACGAATGTCACGTACCGAACCGTGGGCCGATTAGTCAATCGCCTCGCAGCCGGAACCGACTGTGTTCCGCCCGGAACAGCCATGTCTGCCGTTCCTGCCTACGAGGACGATGACGAGCGCTGGTATGCGCTCCGCACCGCGGTACCACCTCGCTTATCGCACCGGTTGCGCCGCTCCGAACTGTTGCACTCGGAGCCGCGAGCCTGCGCGACCGCTTGTGTTCGGCTGTCTCGGGCCGATCCCGTCGGTTCTACTGGGCGATTGCCGCCGTTCTTCCGAAGACTCCCCGCTGATAACGGATCACTGCCTCACAACGGTGCATATCCTAACACGCCACGCGGTCAAATCGCCGCCCACGGCCACGGCACCGTCAGGAGCCCGATTTAGATTGGGACCGGCCACCACGGACCGAGAAAGGATTGTCGGACAATGACGTATGATTTCACGTCTATCATGAACAGGCATGGCATGGATTCGATCGCGGTCGACGGACTGGGCACCGACCCGGGATTCGCGCCGGACCCGCCACGCGAGGGTTTCGACGTCATCCCCATGTGGGTGGCGGACATGAACTTCCCGACCGTGCCCACGATCCCGCAGGCCATCATCGAACGGGCGAAGCATCCCGCCTACGGGTACTTCTCCCCCACCGACGACTATTACAGCTCCATCATCGACTGGCAGTCCACGCGCAACGGGGTCACCGGATTGACCCGGGAGGCGATCGGCTACGAGAACGGGGTCCTGGGCGGTGTGATCAGTGCGCTGACCGCGTTCGCCGCCCCCGGCGACGGCGTGCTGCTGCACAGCCCGACCTACATCGGGTTCACCCGGAGCATCGAAAACAACGGCTACCGCATCGTCCACAGTCCGCTCACGCTGGACGAGCGCGGCGTATGGCGCATGGATTACGAGGATATGGACAGGAAGCTCAAGGAGCATCACATCCACGTGGCCGTGTTCTGCAGCCCTCACAATCCTTGCGGGCGCGTGTGGGAACGTTGGGAAATCGAGAAGGCCATGGAAGTGTACAAGGCCAACGATTGCGTGGTCATTTCCGACGAGATTTGGTCCGATTTGACTCTGGGGAACCACCAGCACATCCCCACCCAATCGGTCAGCGAGGACGCACGCAACAGGACCGTGGCGTTCTACGCGCCCAGCAAGACCTTCAATCTCGCCGGACTGGTGGGAAGCTACCACATCATCTACAATCCCACACTCCGGGACCGCATCGTGGCCAAAAGCTCGAAATGCCACTACAACGACATGAACGTGCTTTCCATGCACGCGCTGATCGGCGCCTACCGGCCCGAAGGCCATGAGTGGCTCGACGAACTGAAGGCGGTGCTCACTGGCAACGTCGATTACGCCTACGACTACATCACCAAGCATTTCCAAGGAGTGAGTCTGGCCAAACCGGAAGGCACCTACATGCTGCTGCTCGACTGCGAGCAGTGGTGCGAACGCCACGGCCTGAGCCTGCCCGAGTTGGAGAAACGCGGCTGGGATGTGGGCGTCGCATGGCAGGACGGCAGCATGTTCCAGGCCCCCTACAGCATCCGCGTCAATCTCGCATTGCCCTTGAGCCGCGTCAAGGAGGCCATGCGCCGCCTTGACCAATACGTATTCAACGCGTAAACGGCATGCATCCGCGATTGCGGTGTCCTGGAAAGACGAATGCCGTCAACGAGGTTGGTGCCCGTTGACGGCATTCGTCATACGTTGGCCGAACCGGGCGAAACCCAAGTTGCCGTGCGCTATGAGGTGGATGCCGCCAGCGGACGTGTACATCTGACCGCCCGATATGCCGGTGCCACCGATGCGCCGACGTTGCCGGCATTCGGATTGGAATGGACACTTCCCAAGTAGTACGAGAACCTGCGCTTCTACGGCCTTGGCCCCGAGGAAACCTATCACGACCGTCTGCACGGTGGCAAGCTCGGCATTTTCGAGCGCACCGCGGCCGAAGACAATGCACCGTATCTGGTGCCGCAGGAGACCGGCAACCATGAAGACTTGCGTTGGGCCGAAGTGCTTGACGCCCAAGGACACGGCATGCGTATCAGCCAGGCCGGCAGCGAACATTTCGCGGCGAGCCTGTTGCCGTACAGCTCGCTCATGCTGGAAGAGGCGACCCACCAGAACGAGTTGCCGCCGGTCCGTCACACGTTCCTGCGCCTGTTGGCCGCGCAAATGGGCGTGGGCGGAGACGATTCATGGGGCGCGCCCGTCCATGAGCAGTACCAGCTGCCCGCCGATCGCGCTTACACGCTCGACGTGAATCTGGAACTGTTCTAACAGCGATAAAGAAGCTCCCCCTGACGAGGGAGCTTCTTTATCGCACAGAGGGAGCTTCTTTATCGTGCTGGTACGAAACTGTCACGCACCACTAGGGTGGTGGAGATGAAGGTATGGTGGTGCAGCGTGCGCCGACTGGAGATGGCCTCGGCAAGCATCGTAATCGCAGTATCGGCCAGCTCATTCTGGTCGATATCGTAACTGGTCAATGTCGGCGAAGTGTACTGGGCGATGGCCTGGTTATTGATACTGATCACACTGGTATCGCGAGGCACCAGCACTCCCGCAGCGGTAAACGCCTGCAGTACGCCGACTGCAATCGAGTCCGCAGCCACGATGAACGCATCCGGCATGTCATCTCGATGATCGTTAACCGCTTCCTCCCCTAGAGTGCGCCCGGTGTCCACAGTGAACGCGCCTTGCGCGTAAATCAGGCCTTCCGCATCCAGCCCCAAACGCTCGGTCCAATTGCGGAATGCGGTTAATCGGCCGTCTTCCGGATATTCGTACAAACCCATCGTGAAGCCAGTACCGCCGATATAGCCGATGCGTCGTTTGCCCGAGGACACCAACATATCCAATGCGTCCAAAATGGTTTGGCTTAAATCCGGTTGTACCGAATCGAACAGGCTGGGCGCAGGATTGATGTCGATGAATACGCCATAGGGCAATACCAGATGGAGCTTCAACAGTCTATCCGAAGAGAGTACGGACGGTCCGATGGAGATGAAGCCGTCGAAATCACCGGCGTCGGCAATCAGATCGTCGATATGGGAAAACGACGTGAGTTCCATGTGCTGGGCTCTGGCATTGTCGCCAAGCACGGACCGCAGTTCATCGAAATAGGCGTCCGCCAGTTCTTCCTCGCGGGTGGCGTTGTCGAGTACGGCCACACGGCGTGGCAATGCGATACGGCGTGATCCGGTAGCGTAGCCAAGCTGCTCGCTGACCTCGATGATGCGACGTCGCGTCTCCTCTTTGACAGACAATGTCGGGTCCCCATTGAGCAGCCGGGATACCGTGGCCTGCGAGAAGCCTGATTTCTGTGCGATTTCCTTCATCGTGACCATAGTTGAGCCTTCCACGCCTCAGTACGTAACAATACGCAGTATTTCAGTAAATAACTTTACTACATAGTGTAACTCACGTCATGCGGGTATGACGCCGTATGGTTGCAGCATCGTCGATCCGCAGCGCTGATGAGAACGTGCATGTTTCAGGCCCTCCGATAATTATCGGGCAGGCGGGAATCCCCCGACCGTGGAGTCAATGCGCTGGATTTTCCCGGACTTGTCAAAGACAACGGTGATGTCCGGCGCAGTAAAACTGCCGGTCGAATCCCCGAATCGGTACGGATCACTCCAGTCGATAACGGCATGCATCGTCACGGTCCGAGTTTTCGCGTCATAGGACTCATTCGAGTACTCGATACTGTTATGCGTGGCCGTAGTCCCGCCCAGACCGCCGCCATTGCCTTGATGCATTTGCTGACAATACTTCGTAAAATCCGCGCCGAGAACATTCGACACTGCATAGCGTCTAAATGGACGTGTTAGGTCTGCACCAATTCACGGCCGGCAATACTCCACACTTCTCAGTAATCAATTCGTACCAAACCGCTCACGAATCTGAGCGGCAGTACCATAAGAGGCTTGCGCGCCGAACCCAGTCGCGGCGTACGCGGAAACGTATGAGGCCAACTGCGCGCTGTCCGCCAACGCATGACCCGAGGCGAGTCCGGCCAGAACCGTGCCCATAAAGGCATCTCCGCACCCGGTAGTGTCGATGGCCTCAACCGCAACTGGCGCAATACGATAGATATCATCACCATCGATGACTACCGACCCATCCCCGCCAAGCGTAATTACCGCCTGATTAAAGCCGAAGTCATGCATCTGCCGCGCCACATCAGACCAGTCCAGTCCATCCCAATCGTCATCGTCAGGCTCGGCGATGTCCAGCAGCTGTGCCATTTCATGTTCATTGACCAGCAGAATGTCCGAAGCCTCGATAAGTTCAGCGGGTAGTTCAGCAACGAATGGCGAATCGTTGAGCAATACCTTGAGCCCGGCATCATGACAGAGGCGAGCGCATGCCGTGACCGTTTCCATCGGACTTTCCAAACACAGTCCCAGTACATCAGCAGCAACCAATGCATCAGATGACTGCTGCACATAGTCGACAGATACCTCACCATTGGAACCAGCCGAATATACGATGGTGTTCTCGCCATTCGCGTCCACGGTAATTACCGTAGTGCCACTGGGACCTGCAACGGCAGCGATATGCGAAGTATCCACACCAGCATCGCGCAAATGCTCCAGCAGAAAATCCGCATTGGTATCTTCCCCGACTGCACCAAACATCCGCACCTGCGCTCCAATTCGCGCAGCCGCCGATGCCTGATTCGCTGACTTGCCTCCCGGCAATAAGGTCAGCGGGCCACCGTTGACGGTCTCTCCCGGTTTCGGCAACCGCTCAGTAACGACCGTGTAATCAACATTCATTGATCCGACCACGGACACACTGCCGTGCAGGTGGTCGAGCAAGTCAAGACATGATGCTGACATGATGCATTTCCTTTCGGCCTTCTTGTTTCGGCCTGTCTTCTATGTTCTGCGCTTGTTCTACGTTTCAGCAAAATCACGATGGAAACACAATCGTGCGGGTATGCGAATGCCCGGAGTCTGAAGTCAAATCCCGGGCATTGCACGTATTCGGGGCCAAATCGTCTGCGCGATTGATATGTTCTGCTGACGACTGACGCCTAGCGGATTGTGATGGTTATATCAGCATCACGCACCCATCGGCAGGAAGATTGCCATGGACAGGATGAACATGACGATTACGCCAGCGATCATCGGCACACTGGTACGGCGCACAATGTCGATTGGGCTCTTCTTGATGGAGCCGGCGACGATCATCACCACAGCGGAGACCGGCGAGACAGCGCGCAGCAGATTGCCAGCGAGACCCATCGGGATGGACACAGCGAGCACATTGATACCAGCAGCAGCGGCCAGCGGAACCATGAGCGGAACCATCGCGAAGAACAGTGCGGTACCGGAACCGGAGAGTAGCACGATGAGCGCAGTGAGGCCGACAAGGATAAGCGGCAGCACGAAGCCCATACCAGAGCCGGACAGGCCGGTCATTGCGTTCTGCAGTTCGGTGATCAGACCAATGGACTTAAGACCAACGACGAACACAGAAGCAGCGACCAACAGTGCCACAATCGGCATTGCGCCACCCATGCCCTTGAAGAAGGACTCGGTGCCAGCGAGGGTTTCCTTGCCCTTGCGAGTGCGGATGAGCTCGCAGATAATGGCGATCACGAAGGAGAGAATGGAAGCGAGTTCAACACTCAGGTCGATCTTTGCGCCGGTGGTGGAAGTGATGGCGAACACGATGAGAAGCATGATGATCGGCAGCAGCGGCAAAATCGCATACACAGTGCGGTAGAGAGCGCTACCTTCGACAGCCTTAACCTCAGCCAGGTCAACATCACCGTCGGTCAAATCCGAGCCAGCGCGCTTGTCCATGAACTTCTGCCAGAAGTAGTGTGCCAGTGCCATGACGAGCAAGGTCGGGATGGAAACGAGCACGTGATAACGGAAGACGTAATCGCTGGCGGTCAGGCCGGAGAACATGTCGGTCTTAGCGAGTTCAGCGGCGATGGCAACATTGTCGGAGCCAAGCGGGGTCGGCATAATCGTTGCAGTAGTGGCAATGACTGCAGCTGCGCTCAGCAGGCTCATACCAGCTTGGCGAAGCACCGGGTACAGCGTTGCCATAAGGATGATAGCCAGGTTGGAAGCACTCGGAATGACCAGAGACAACAGGTTGCCCAACAAGAAGGTAATCGGCACGAGTATATACGGGGACTTGATGTGCGCAATCGGCTTGGCGAGCACACTTACCGTGACTTCATTGGCTCCGATATGGGACATGTAGCCGGTGTAGCCACCAAGGATGAGGATGATGAAGCCAGCAGAAGTGAGCGTGCTCACGAACTGATCGCCTACAACCTTGAACGGATCAAGCCAAGTGACACCACTGGAAACGAAGTCGGTGAATGAGATGTCCTTGCCCATCAGCAATGCGATGTACATCAGCACAATGCCGATGAGGAACAGGGAAATCTTGATGTCCATTTTCTTCACGAGCATAAAGCCCACAATGCCAACCGCGGCAATTGCCACGAGGTACATAATCACCAGTTCCATCGGTCTGGTCCTTTCTTTGTTCTCTTATTCTCTGTTGTTGAATTCACGAATACTGACGCGCTCAGGGGCGCCGGTGTTAGCGGCGTCGAAGAGACAAGGGACTATGCACAATGGGCGATGCCGTCCATGAACCAGTCGCAGAATCGATCTGCGTGAACGCCGGTGGTGACGGTGGCATTCGGTTCGCGCTTAAGGTAGCCCTTAAGATCAACGACCGTACACCCTGCAGTGAGTTCGCCAGCGATTTCTACGTCCACAAATGCCTTAGTCATGTCGAATAGGTCAGGCTCCAGCAAGCATGCGACTGCGCAAGCGTCATACATTTTGAGACCGGTGCCGAAGCTGCGCTTGCGGTAGCGCTGGAACAGGTCATGAGCCATCAGACCGACCTTGCCCATATCCTTAAGCTGAGCGGTTTTCTCCGGCGGAATCACAGTTCCCAAGCCGGCGTCCAGTGTGGCCATAGTAATGTCAAGACCAGAAGTGAGCACAATCTTGGCGGCTTCAGGGTCAACGAAAATATTGAATTCGGCCATAACACCCTTGTTGCCGCGAGTGACCGAACCACCCATGAGCACAATACGCTCAATACGCGACTTGACTTCCGGAAAAGTTTTTAGCAACAGTGCGATGTTGGTCAGCGGACCGATTGGCATGACGGTGACGGGTTCAGCAGAAGCCATGATCTCGTCGCGCATTGCTTCGACAGCATGCTTATCCAGCAGAAGTTCAGTTTTGGGCTCAGGGAAATCGAATCCCTCCATACCGGTTTTACCGTGGATATCGCTTGCATCATCAAGCTGACGGATCAGCGGTTCAGCAGCGCCACGAGCGACCGGTACATCCTTACCGTAGTAGGCCATCAGCTTGAGCGCGTTCGTCGTTGTCGCTTCAATGCTGACATTGCCAGCAACCGTAGTAATCAGCCGCACGTCGAAGCGCGGGTTGAACACTGCCAGTGCGATGGCGACGGCGTCATCGATGCCGGGGTCAGTGTCGATAATCAGAGGGATCTGCTTCATTGCTTGTTCGGTTCCTTTCGCGGTGTGTTGATATACGTGTTATGCGTAGTGCTCGGCGAGCCGATTACTTGATTCCGCTTGTGGCGGTGGATTCAGCTGCGCTGAGCGGAACGGGATCAACGAATTGGACTAATCCGCTGCCATAACCCGGTGCCGGCCGGCGCAGGAACCCATGCTCTTCGTAGAACGATTCCTTGCCAGGTGTTGTCATCAGGCCAATGTACGCATGGTTGCAGCAGTGTTCTCGAATGCGTGTGATAAGTGCGCGCAGCACCGCCGTACCGACTCCATCCCCTTGGTATTGCGGTAATACCACGAGATCTTTGATGAAGAATGCGATACGTCCATCGCCGACCACACGACCAATTCCGGCCACCCGACCATCAACGTAGGCAACCACGGAATACAGCCCACCATCCAGCGCCATACGCGCGTCTTCGCGGTCGTAATGGTAGAAACCCACAGCGTCGCGAACGCTGACGTACAGTTCGGCTGTCAGCGCGTCTTGCTGAATCGATATGCACATTGCCCGCTCACCTCCTCTGTGAGTTTCCTCCAAACCGATCATCGTTGATCATCGCCATTGATAAAACGTTTAATCAACTAATGAAAATTATGATATAACCTTTTACCAATGTTGTCAACGATGTCGGCACGTCAGCACTGTTCAGCGCATAAACCCAGCCTTCATGCACCTGATAAACGCTGCAATATCAGGGAACACGCCACATAGGAGCCCCAACCGAATCACGCAGTACAAACGATGACGGGACATAGCGCGATTCACCACGACTGCAATCATTATTTATAATCATGTCGAGCAACATATCCACGCCCTGGCGACCCATATCCTCAGCTTGCTGCGAAATAATCGCGACTTGCGGAGTCAGCAGACGGAATACGGCAATGTCATCGAATGAAATCACTGACATTTCACTACCAATATCAATGCCGCGGTCATGCAGCAAACCAATCATCGTGATCATGTCAGGCGAGTAAGCGCAAATAATCGCCGTAACACCTGCTCTTACAAGTTCATTTAGTCCTGCTTCGCGCGAAACATATGTAGAATCACAGTCGACAACCGCCGCAGTTCCCTCCCCCAACTGCGTCACCTGTGCCACAGCAGAACGGAATGCCGCTTCACGCTCATTTATATTGGACGAGCCCAGTGACGAGTGTGACACAAATCCAATGTGACGATGTCCTAAGCGCACAAGTTCGGCAACCGCCTCGCAAACACCTGGGTATGGGTCGGACACTACGAATGGCACCGAATTTACTCCCGATACCAAACGATCCACGAACACCAGTGGTAGCTCGCGCGCGATAAGCGACTGCATACCAGGCGAATTGACACCTTGCGGCACCACGATCGCACCATCAATACGTTGCCCAAGCAGATTGTCAATAAACGCATCCTGGCGTTCCACTGTTTCTGCTGAAGTACCAATCAGCGTGGAATAGCCCCGGGCATACAACTCATCCTCCATTGACGAGACCAAATCGGCGAAATACGGATTGCGCAAATCAGGAACCAGCAAACCAACAGTCTTAGTATCCGACGAGCGCATGGAGCGAGCACGTTGATCGGGCACATACCCCATTTCCTCAACAGTTTTCAGCACCAACTGTCGCGTATCGCTAGAAAAGCGGCCTTTATTGTGAAGTATTTGGGAGACGGCAGCAGCCGACACACCGGCACGTTGAGCGACATCCTTCAACGTCACGAACGCCATAGTCCCCTCCTTGCGGCCGATACATCGTCAAAACAACAATTCAAATGTACCCTTTTCACCGCCAATATTCGTAATCCTGCGCTAACACACGGCTCTCAACATAGAAAACCGCACCTCAACCACCGGATGAGAATTGCTTCAACCCGATAATCGAGGTGCGGTTTTTGCAGGCGTACCGGCTACTCCAGTTCCACCGCGCCGGTGTACAGCTGGTAGTACTCGCCCTTCTGCGCGATCAGCTCGTCATGCGAGCCACGCTCGATGATGTTGCCATGGTCGAGCACCATGATCACATCGGAGTTGCGCACGGTGGACAGGCGGTGGGCGATGACGAAGACCGTACGTCCCTTCATCAGGTTATCCATACCAGCTTGCACAACCTCTTCAGTGCGAGTATCAATCGAGGACGTGGCCTCGTCAAGGATCAGCGCGGGCGGATCGGCCACCGCCGCACGGGCAATGGAAATCAGCTGGCGCTGGCCCTGGGACAGGCCGGAACCGTCGCCTTCCAGCACCGTGTTGTATCCCTCGGGCAGCATACGGATGAAGCTGTCCGCATTGACCAGACGCGCGGCCTCGATGCATTCCTCATCGGTGGCGTTCAGGCGGCCGTAACGGATGTTGTCCATCACGGTGCCGGTGAACAGGTTCACGTCCTGCAGCACGATGCCCAAAGACCTGCGCAGGTCAGGCTTCTTGATGCCGGCCACGGAGATGCCGTCGTACAGGATCTGGCCGTGCTGGATGTCGTAGAACCGGTTGATGAGGTTGGTCACGGTGGTCTTGCCGGCACCGGTGGCGCCGACGAGCGCGATCTTCTGGCCGGGCTTGGCGAACCAGGTGATGTCGTGCAGCACCGGCTTGTCCGGGTTGTAGCCGAAAGTCACGTTGGTGAAACGCACGTCACCGCGCAGCAGGGTCAGTCGGCCGTCGGGCGAGGTGATCGCCTGCTCCTTGGCCTTCATCGCCACCTCGCGGGCCGAGCCCTTGAGCTTTTCTGCGGCCTTCAGAGACCTCGTACCGTCGTCGCCGACCTCGCGCTTCCATGCCCAGTGGCCGGTCTCGTGGTCGACTTCGGTCATGGTGCGGCCATCCTCGCCAAGTTCCACGTTCACGAGCGTCACGGTGCCCTTGTCTTCCTCGATGGGTTCGTCCATCAGCTTGAAGATACGGGAGGCACCGGCGAGCGCCATCATCACCATGGTCAGCTGCTGGGAGACCTGGCCGATCGGGTTGATGAACGAGCGGGATAGGGTCAGCAGGGAGACGAGCGTGCCGAGGGTGAGCGGCTTGACGCCGGTCAGACCGATGTCGTTGACGCCGGCCAGCGAGACGGCGGCGCCGACGATGGCAAGCAGGATGTAGAGCAGGTAGCCCATGTTGCCGACGACCGGCATGGTGACGTTGCCCCAGGTGTTCGCTTCGGCGGACGCCTCGAAGAGTTCCTCGTTCTTCTCGTCGAAGGTATTCTGGGTGGCGTCTTCATGGTTGAAGACCTTGATGACCTTCTGGCCGTTGACGGATTCCTCCACGAAGGCGTTCACGTCGCCGATCCACTGCTGCTGCTTGACAAAGTAGCGGCCGGAGCGGCTCACGATCTTGCGCACGATGAAGTAGAGCAGAACGGTGAACACGATTACGAACGCGGTGAACGGAATGGACAGCCACAGCATGGACAGCAGCGCCGCGACCGCGGAGATAATCGAGGAGAACATCTGCGGGAACGACTGCGAGATGGCCTGGCGCAGCGTATCGGTGTCGTTCGTGTAGTGGCTCATGATGTCGCCGTGCTCGTGGCTGTCGAAGTAGCGGATCGGCAGCTTCTGCTGGTGGGCGAACATGTCGTCACGAATCTTCTTGAGCGTGCCCTGCTCGACGGTGACGATCAGCCACTGCCACAGCCAGGACGCCACGATGCCGGCCACATACAGGCACGCCATCAGGCTGATGGCCCGCAGCAGCGGGGCCCAGTCGGGGTTCGACTCCCCCACCATCGGCAGAATATACGTATCAATCAACGACTGGAGGAACAGCGCGGAACCGGCCTGCGCGGCGGCACCGACCAAGATGCACACCACGATGGCGATGACGCGCCACTTGTACTGGAAGATGTAGCTGAAGATGCGCTTGATGGTGCCAGGCTCGGCTTTGCCCATGGCGGGCTTGCGGTTCTTGAAACTCTGGTCGTTGCTCATCGTGCTTCTCCTTCCTTGGTATCGGCTGCATTGGTATCAGCTGCGCTGGTATCGGCCGTGGGCATGGGCACTGTCACCGTCACGGTTTCGGACGGCTCAGCGGTAGATGACTCAGCAGCCTGTTCGGCAGCAGCCAGTTCTTCGGGCTGGGCCTGGTTCTTGGTCTGGGATTCGTAGATGGAACGGTATTCATCGCAGGTGACGAGCAGTTCGTCGTGTGTGCCGGACGCCATGATGCGGCCGGAATCCATCACCAGAATCATGTCGGATTCCTGCACGGAGGCCACGCGCTGGGCGATGATGATCTTCGTGGTGTCCGGAATCTCGTTGTGGAACGCGGAACGGATCAGCTTGTCCGTCTTGGTATCGACGGCGCTGGTCGAATCGTCGAGAATCAGAATCTTCGGCTTCTTCAGCAGCGCACGGGCGATGCACAGGCGCTGGCGCTGTCCGCCGGACACATTGGTACCGCCCTGCTCGATGTACGTGTCGTACTTATCGGGGAATTCCTGAACGAATCCATCGGCCTGCGCGAGCTGCGCGGCATGGCGAATCTCTTCATCGGTGGCGTTCGGGTTGCCCCACCTGAGGTTTTCGGCAATAGTGCCGGAGAACAGCACGTTCTTCTGCAACACCATGGCCACCTGATCGCGCAGCGCCTCGAGATCGTAGTCGCGTACATCCACGCCGCCGACCTTCAGCGAACCGGAGCTCACGTCGTACAGTCGCGGCACGAGCTGTACCAGAGACGACTTTGCCGAACCAGTACCGCCGACAATGCCGACGGTCATGCCGGAGCGGATCTTCAGGTTGATGTCGTCAAGCACGGGCTTTTCGGAACTGTCGGAGTAGCGGAAGGTGACATGGTCGAATTCGATGGAGCCGTCGGCCATGTCAGTCACCGGCTGTGCCGGGTTCTGCACCGTGCTTTCCTCCTGCAGCACCTGGCAGATACGCTCGGCAGAAGCCTGAGAAATAATCACCATGACGAAGATCATGGACAGCATCATCATGGCCATAAGGATCTGCATGGCGTAGGTGACCAGTGCGGTCAGGTCGCCGGTGGTCAGGCCCACGGCGGGGTTGTTGCCGGAGGCGACGATCTGCTGCGCGCCCATCCATGCGATGAGGATCATCGAACCGTAGATGCAGATCATCATCAGCGGGCTGTTGAAGCTCATGATGCGCTCAGCCTTGGTGAAGTCCTTGAAGATGCGCTGGGAGATGCGGCCGAACTTGGAGACCTCGAAGGATTCGCGGTTATAGGACTTGACCACGCGGATGCCCTGCAGGTTCTCGTCGACCACGTTGTTCAACGCATCGTAGGTGTGAAACACGCGCTCGAACACCGGATGCACGAGCACGGCCAGACCGCACAGGCCGATGGCCAGAATCGGGATGCAGGCCAGGAACACCATGGAAATCGACGGGGAGATACGGAACGAGAACAGCCAGGATACGACCACCATAATCGGGGCACGCACGCCCAGACGAATGATCATCATGTAGGCGTTCTGCAGGTTCGTCACGTCGGTGGTCAGTCGGGTCACGATCGAACCGGTGGAGAACCGGTCAATATTGGTGAAGCTGAAGCCCTGCACCTTCTCGAACTGGTCCTTGCGCAGGTTCTTGGCGAAGCCCGCGCCGGCCACGGCCGCGTACTTTCCGGACAGGAAGCCGGCACCCAGCGAAACCATCGAGCACACCAGCAGAATCACGCCGAACTTGACGGTGGCCGGCATGCTGCCACCGGTGATACCCTCATCGATCAGCGAAGCCATGATGGTCGGGATCAGGATCTCCAGGATGCCTTCGACCGTCACGAACACCGGAGCCAGGATGCTGGCTTTCTTGTATTCACGAATCGACTGGCCCAACGTGCGCAGTACATGTTTGGGCTTGTCCGGTTCGACGGCTTTGCGCGCCTGCGCGATTGCCTCTGCGGTATCGCTCATTCGTTCTCCTCCTTCGTGTTAGCAACCTCTGCTCCGTCTTGATCGGGAGCCATCACCACAGGTGACTGAGGGAGTGTTTGATGTTCAAATTCGCGTTGTGCGCGCTCGATGTTCGCACGCATGCGTGCGACGTAGTCGCGCAGAGCGGCCTTCTCTCCATCGGAGAAGCCGCCGACCAGCAACCGTTCGACCCGATCGCCGTTCGCCTTGAGATCGGCGACGATCGCGTCCGCCTTGTCGGTCAGGACGATGCGCTTGCAGCGCGCGTCATGCTCCACCGATTCACGGGCGATCAGGCCCTTCTTCTCCATCAGGGCCAGCACACGCGAGGCGGTGGACCGGGTGATGCAGAATTTCTGTTCGATGGTGTGCTGGTATATCTCACGGCCGCGGTTACGCGCCAAGAACATGATGATATGCGCGTTGCCGCCGGTGGTTTCCCTGGCGGTTTGCGGCATGCTCTCGCCCAAATAGCGGTCGACGGCTTTGGTTACCGCGCGCATTTCGATGCTGAGAATATGCTGATCCATTGTCCTCCGTACCATGCGGGGGCCGTGTGCGTTTGTACCTTCACCCCACATTGTTGTATACGCAACAATTCATGATAAAGAGACCTATATACAACAGTTGCACATACAACAATCGGCGTGTTGTAGTATCTCCAAACAACTGTTGAGCCTAAACAAAGCTGGCTCCCCTCAGGAGAGGGAAGCCAGCTGTATTACGCCGTGCGATTGCCTCGCTTCAGCCCTTACTTCGCGAGCTTGGCGTACTCGTCAACCATGAACTGGGCGATCTTCTTGCCGCCTTCGCCCAGCAGGGTGGGCAGCGAGTTGATCGGCATGGGGTTGAGGAACATGCGCATCATGGCGTTGTCGGGCAGCTTCGTCAGCTCGCCGGCCTCGCCGGCGGCGGCCACGGCGGCCACGATCTTGGCGCCGAACGGATCGGCCTCCCACTCGCCGTAGGTGGACCATTCGGTGAGCGGCTGGGTCTTGCCGTCGCCATCGAGGGCCACGGCAACGGTGTCGGCAATGTCGCGGGAGCTCACGCCCACTTCGATGGCATATTCGCCGGCCTCCACGTGCCAGTCGTTGTATTTTTCGGACCAGTAGGCGAACGCGCGCTCGTCGAGGTCAATGGTCACGGTCTTGGATTCGCCGGCCTTGAGGAACACCTTGGTGAAGCCCTTGAGCTCGTGCTTCGGGCGGGCCACGTCGGCCTTGCCCGGAGCCACGTACACCTGCACGGTTTCGGCGGCATCCACATCGGAGGTGTTGGTCACGGTGGCGGTCACGGTGGCGGTGTTCGCGCCGGTCTTGGCGGCGGCGACGTCATCGATCTCGAATGTGGCGTAGCTCAGGCCGTAGCCGAACGGGTAGTCCACAACCTTGCCGTAGGTGTCGTAGTAGCGATAGCCGACGAACACGCCCTCGCCGTAGTCGACGTGGCCTTCCTCGCCCGGCCAGTTCAGCGTGCTCGGGTCATCGCTGATGTCCAGCGGAATCGACTGGGCGAGCTTGCCGGACGGGCTGACCTGGCCGAAGATCACATCGGCGAGCGCAGGGCCGCCGGCCTGGCCGAGCAGACAGGATTCGAGAATGCCCTTGGCGTTCTTGGCCCACGGGGCCACGGAGACGACGGAGCCGTTGGACAGCACGACCACGACGTTCTGGTTCGCGGCGGCGACCTGTTCGAGCAGGGCGATCTGCTTGGCGGGCATGTCGAGGGTTTCGCGATCGAAGCCCTCGATTCAAAGCATCCGGCGCACGACTATTTCGCGGACCGCGAGCGCCGCAGCGTGACGAACGCGCTCAACATCAACTGGTCAGTACCCGACGGCGCGAACGTGGAGCACGTGCTTCAGGCGGGCCTGTCGATGATGGACGGCATTCAGCTGCGCTGGCTGCGCTCTCCCGGTCGCGATCTCAACGCCATGTGGGTCGACTGCGAGGATGTGCTGTTCCCCTCCCCCTTATGGGACGGATACCGCTGACCCTTCCGTAAATCGCGCGTCTCGCACATCACCTCCGCCACCGCGTCATCAATCACCGTCATCCCGAACCATCACCCCATCCATCCCGCATGCCAGACATGCCGCAGATCCCAAGGGTCGAGGCGCGTGTCGTCCATCACGGCGGCGTCCCCGTCACCCATACCGGGCGCGGGAGGCGCGAGACGGTCAAACTCGCCGCGACCGCCGCGCAGTCGATAGCTCCAGTAGACCTGACCGGCGGAGACGTTCCACGCGTCGAGCTGCATGGCGGCGACGCGGAGGTAGACGGCGCGGCGGCGCGCGGCGGGCGACGGGACGCCGTCCCCGGCGTCGCCCGCGCGCGAACCGACGTCACCGGATGCGCCGTCTCCAACATCCGCACCGCCGTCACCGAACGCACCATATCCGTCGAACGCACCTCCAGACGCATCAACGGACGCGACCTCACCTTGCGCCCCGCACTCCCCCATGCGCGCCGCAAGCCCGTTCGCCACGCACCACTCCCCCACCATGACCGGCGTAAAGCGCGCGGCACGGCGGATGCGGCGCGCGCCCCACGCCGCGAACAGCCGGTACCAGCGCATAAGCCATGCGTCCGGCAGTATGCGGAACAGCACCTCGGGCCGTTCCGACATGACGAGATACGCGTGCGTGTCGATGATGACGCCGCGCATGCCCTCACGTACGAACCAGCCGCGCCAGCGGTTCAGGCGGAATCCGTCATGGAACACGATGACCGGCCCGTCGCCCAGCACCGGGCGCAGCCATCGGTATGCCGCCCGATAGAACCGTTTGAGGAAGCGCATCGGAACGTGGCCGCTCCCCCGCGCCTCCCCCGGATCCTTCGCCCGGGAGCTCGACGGCGACATGAGATAAGTGAGACGGTCGACCGGCTCGTTGAGCACTTCGATGCCGTACAACGCAGGGCGGTCGCGGTAACGTCGCGCGAGACGCTCGAGCACGTCCAGTGCGAACGCAACCTGCCGCGGCGTCGTATGCCAGCGGACCACGCCGGTCAGGCCGCCATTGTCGAACCCGTTCTGCGACCCGGGCACGGTGTGCAGGTCGATGAGCACCTTAAGCCCGGCCCTCTCCGCCCAGTCGAACGCACGGTCGAGGTATTCGACGCATCCGGGATGCCCGGGCACGTCACCGAAGATGAAAAACGGCACGGGGATGCGCACAAGGTTCAGCCCGTGCGCGGAGATGGCGCGGAAGTCGTCCTCGGTGATGTACGTGTCGCGGTGACGGCGCAGCAGGCGCTCCAGTTCGGCCGGGTCCGTGGACCGGTGCAGCCAGATCTCGTCCTCCTCGCCGCTCGCACGGAACAGGCCGGGCGTCATCCACCGTTCCAATACCAGCCAGCCGCCGAGGTTCACTCCGTTGATTCGCCCATCGTCTTCCGGCATGGCCCTCTCATCAGTATTCCGCATCATTGCTCCGTTCCGCACAAACGACACCGCCCGCTCCAGCATACGACCGGAGCGGGCGGAAACATATGAGGCCCACACGAAACCGATTCACACGGGACCGGCTCACGCGAGAGCATCTCACGCAGAGCAGATTCACGCGACGGTGAAGGTGGTGCGCTTGAGGTCGTCGCGGCGCGACGAGTGGCCGATGAGCAGCTCGAACTCGCCGGGTTCGACGATGCGGTTCGCATCGGCGTCGGCGATGGTGCAGTCGCAGACCGGAATGTCGAACACGACGGTCGCGGTCTCGCCCGGTTCGAGCGTGACGCGGCGGAACGCCTTGAGTTCGCGGTCGGCCCAGCTGTATGAGGTGACGACGTCGCCCACGTACGCCTGCACGACCTCGGTGCCCGCGCGGCGCCCCGTGTTGGTGAGGGCGATCTCGGCGTGCACGGTGTCGGTCTGCGCGAACGTGCCGTCCGCGTTCGAGGCCCCGCCGACGATCGTCGGCTCACCGTACGCGAACGTCGTGTAGCCTTCGCCCTCGCCGAACGCGAACGCCGGGTCCTGCGTAAGGTCGGCGTAGCGGTTGCCGTGCTGGCCGCGGATCTGGTTGTAGTAGACCGGCAGCTGGCCCGCGTGGCACGGGAAGGTGATCGGGAGCCTGCCGGACGGGTTCACCTCGCCGAGGATGATCTCGGCGATGGCCTGTCCGCCCTCCATGCCCGGGTTCGGCGCCCACAGGATGGATCCGGCGCCGGACTTCGGATCGTTGCAACGGCCGGCGAGCACGCCGGAATCGCCCACGATGGAACGCGGCAGCACCTGTGGCTTGGAGCTCACCAGCACGGTGACCATCGGCTTGCCGGTCTCGCGGGAGACGTCGGCGAGTGCGTCGAGCAGCGCGTTCTGGCCGCCGAGCAGTTCAAGCGTGGCGGTGGAACAGGTCTCGCCGACCAGCTGCACCACATCGCCCACGACGGCGACGATGAGGTCGGCCTCGCGCGCGGCGGCGACGGCCTCGTCGAGCAGGGCCCGGTCAACGGGCGCGCTCACTCCGATCTTCGGGCGCGGCTGGCCGTCCGGGTAGAACTCACCCTCCGGGTCGGGCACGAGGTCGATGACGTTGGCACCGCGGGCGTAGGTAACCTCGCATCCGTCGCCGGCGAGCGCACGGAAGCCGTCGAGCACGGTGGTGATCATGCCGCGCGGATGACCGTCGGGCATCCAGCCGACTTGGCCGGAGCTGCCGGCCCAGTCGCCGAGCTGGTTCTGGGCGTCGTCGGCGAGCGGGCCGACCACGGCGATGCGCTTGCGCGCGGGCGCGTCACCGGAGCCGGGGATCGCTTCGGCCGGCGCCGCGTCGAACGGCAGTCCGCCGTCGTTGCGCAGCAGGGCAACGGCCTCGCGAGCGAGCTCGAGGTTCACGCGGCGGTGATCCTCGGAGCCGATGACGGCCTTGATGCGCTTCTCGTCCGGCAGACGCGGGTCCTCGAACAGGCCGAGGCGGAACTTGAGCGCAAGGATGCGCGCGACAGCCTCGTCGATGAGCGACTCGTCGAGCAGACCGGTGTGCACGGCCTCGATGGCGCCGTCGTAGAACCCCGGCGTGGTCATGACCAGATCGTTGCCGGCCTTGACCGCGTCGGCGGCGGCGTGCACGTAGTCGGGCTTGACCTTCTGCTCCCATACGGAACGGCCCACGTTGTCCCAGTCGGTGATGAGGGTGCCGTTGTACTTCCATGCGCCGCGCAGCTTGTCGGTGAGCAGCCACTTGTTGAACGTGACCGGTACGCCTTCGATGGACTCGTAGCCGAGCATGAACGTGCCGCAGCCCTCCTTGGCGATGCGTTCGAACGGCGGCAGGAACCAGGATTCAAGCTTGCGGTGGCTCAGGTCCGCTTCGGAGGCGTCACGGCCGCCCTGGGTCTCGGAGTATCCGGCGAAGTGCTTGGCGCAGGCGAGGATCGCGTCCTTCGGCAGCGTCTCGCCGGCCTGGGCACCGCCCTGATAGCCCTTGACCATGGCGGAGGCCATCTCACCGATGAGCATGGGGTCCTCGCCGAAGGTCTCGTCCACGCGACCCCAGCGGGTGTCGCGCGCGATGCACAGCACCGGGGAGAACGTCCAGTGCACGCCGGTCGAGGAGACTTCTTCGGCGGTGGCACGGCCGGCCGCTTCGACGGCCTTCGGGTCCCAGCTCAACGCCATGCCGAGCTGGGAGGGGAAGATCGTGGCGCCGGGCTAGAAGGAGTAGCCGTGGATGCAGTCGTCGCCGATGACGAGTGGGATGCCGAGACGGGTCTTGGTGTTCACGGTTTCGACGGCGCGCGGCAGGTCCTCGGGGCTGGTGTGCAGGATGGAGCCGACGTGCTTGTTCACGATGAGCTCGTCGAGGTCGCCACCGCGGGCGTCGAGCTGCATCATCTGGCCGACCTTCTCTTCGAGGGTCATGCGGGAGAGCAGGTCGGCGATGCGCTCGGAGGCGGGCAGGTCGGGGTTCTTGTAGGGCAGCGTTTCGACTGTGGTTTCCGGTGTGGTCGCGGTCATGGTTGTGTTCGCCTTTCTGGGTTCCGTGCGGTCACTCGATGACGAAGGTGTTGAAGGAGCGCGGGGCGAGCGTGGCCTTGAAGCCACGGGAGGCGTCGGCCGGGTCGGCGAACTCGAACGGGCGTTCGTCCTCCAGCGCGTTCTGGGTCACGACCACGATGGTGCCGTCCGGGTTGCGGAAGGCGATGGCCATGGAGTTGAAGTGGCTGGTGGTGCCGAGCACCTTCGCGCCGGGGCGCACGTACTTGGAGAAGTGGCGCATCACGTAGTATTCGGGGTTGTGGCGCACCTCGTGCGTGTCGGCGGTGATGGTGAACAGGGAGTTCTGGCGCGACCCCGGCCAGCCGACCACCGACCGGGGTTTTCGTAATCCTAGACCAAACACACCCGGCACCTGGCAGGCCGCGGCCGGTACGACAAGGGCCAGAACGCCCGCCAGGACGCTCCGGCCCGAATCACGGCCGGCATGGAACCCGGTCAGCGCTGGAACACGTCGGGGTGCTTCGGATCTCCGGGAATATCGTCGAGCAGGCCCTCGAGGCCGAGGAACTCACGCCAGAAGTCGAGCGGCTGGCCATACGGGTTGGATTCGCGGCCGTGCGCCTGGATGTTCGCCTTGGCTTCGAACACGTCTTCCTCGGTGAGCCCGTCGAAGTAGCTTTCGAGACGGATGCGGTTGGACGGCACGTAGTACAGGGACGCGATGATCTCGGTGAGCCGTTCGACGCGTTCGATCGGCAGCGAATCCCAGTGGCGGAACTCGATGAAGTTCTTGAGACGCACGTCGTTGAAATGCGTGGAGATGATGTGGTTGATTTCGTACGCGTTGAGCTCGCGGTCCGGGTAGACCTCGCCAGCGTTCTCACGGAAGGCGGCGCGATGCAGCTCCTTGCGGCTCAGCCCCGATTCCACCGCTTCGGGCGTGTGCGTCAGGTCGGCGAACATCAGCGGCGTGGACAGCACGTCACGCGCGTAGTCCTCCCAGCCGAAACGCTGGTCGAACAGGCCGGGGGTCACGTTGGTGCGCTGGAAGTCGAGGTAGTCCCACATGCGCTGGCGCAGCAGCGGATACGGGTTGAGACGGCCCTCGAAGTAGGGGGTGTTGCGGAAGAACCATGCGAGAATCGGCCCGATGGCGGTGCCGACGCGCATCTTATCGATCGAATCCTTCTCGTCGACATAGTCGATGCTCACCTGGGTGGAGGCGGAGCAGCGCATCATGCACGGACCGAACTGGCCGACGCGGCCAAGGAAGTCGGTCATCGCGTCATAGCGGCCTTTCGGATTGACCGGCACGTCGACGAAACTCGACTTCGGCTGGTATCCGTAGTTGACGAAACGGAAGCCCAGCTCCTCGAGGATCGGGTCCGCCTCACACCGGAAGTCGGCGTACAGGCCGTTGAGGTCGCCCGGCTCATGAAGCACGCCGATGGAAGCCTCCACCTGGCCGCCCGGTTCGAGCGACACCGCAACGCCTTCGCGCGCGAGTCCGACCAGATGGCCGTTCTCCCAGTATTCCTTGCTTTCGTCATAATACGGAGCGAGCCGTTTGAGGAACGCTTCGATGCCGTTCGGCTCGTAGTAGCTTACGGCCGTGTCGTCGGCGTCATGCACCGGCAGATGCTCAATCTCGACACCTAAACCACCGGTGCCGCGCTTGGAGCGCCCCGCCTCGAAGAACTTCAGAAGGCTCTCGACATGCTTCGGGTTCGGCTCGGCGAGCAGGTGCGCATAGCTGATTCTGGGAGTGACCATGAACGGTATCGTAGGCGAGTCGCGCGACGCGCGTCGCCGCGCGCCCGCGAATCGGCTATATCTTTTTCCGATAACCGGCACGTCGCCGGACATCCGCCATATCACGCCGCAACGCCGCACCGCGCCGTCGCACCACACCGCGCCGCCACGCCCCCATCACCGCACGCCACGCCTCCGCAACGCCGCGCCACACCGTACGGCTTTGCCGTTATGCGCGATGTCGGATACACTCATTGATTTGTAAACCTTGTTTACAGAAACGTCCGGCAGAGAGGCCGGACCACACCATCAACCCACCATCAACCCACCATCAACCCACCATCAACCCACGGCGAACAGCCGGAATAAAAGAAAAACAACAGAAAACAACAGAACGCGGAAAACAGCAACAACCCATACAAAACACCGGCAACCATAAGCACGTCGGAAGCACACCGGAACGCACACCGAAGCGCACCGGCGACCGCTCCGGTTCCACACCGAAACCACGCCGAAGGCCATACCGGAAACGGACCGAGGACATATCGGACACGCCCGGCACCCCACCGGCACGCCGGTGCGCCACAATCGAAAGGAAGGAAAGCGGCATGACATCCCGTCAGGGCAGACAAGCCATAGCCGCGACGGCCGCAATGGGCGTGGCCGTCGCGCTGGCGTTGCCGACCGCTGCGTTCGCGCAGTCAGCAACGCAAGGAAAGGAGACCGCTACGACCACGTCATCAGGCACCACCTACTACGTGTCGTCGGCACACGGCGACGACGCCAACGCGGGCACCAGCGAAAACGCGCCCTGGAAGTCCCTGACCAAGGTCAACGACATCGCCTCGGACCTCGGTCCGGGCGATTCGGTGCTGCTGGAATACGGCTCCGAATTCAACGACCAGTACCTGCACATCAAGGACACCGCCGGCAACGCCGACGCGCCGATCACGATCTCCGCCTACGGCGACGCCGACGAAGGCAAGCCGGTCATCGCGTCGAACGGCGTCAAAGGCAGCCAGTGGGAGCAGGACTACCGTGCCAACGTCGGCAACCACAAGAACAAGGGCACCGTCTCAACCACGCTGCTACTCAAGGACGTGTCGTACATCACCGTCTCCAACCTGGAGATCACCAACGACGACGCGGACGTCTACGATCCGATCGACACGTGGAAGTGGACCGACACCCCTGATTCCGACGGCACAAAACTCGACCGCAGCGCCTCGCGCATGGACCGCACCGGCGTGGCCGGCATCGCCGAGAACGGCGCGACGATGAGCAACGTGACGCTCGACAACCTTTACATCCACGACGTGGACGGCAACATCTACAACAAGCACATGGCCAACGGCGGCATCTACTTCATGGCCCACTACCCCATGGAGAACACGAGCGCCGAAACCGACGTCTGGCTCAGGGAGCACGTCTCACGCTTCGACCACGTCACCATCAGAAACAGCACCGTCAAGGACGTGGATCGTTGGGGCATCGCCGTCGGCTACACCGCCTACCTCAACTACATCGACGCGAACTACGGCGACGGCTCCATCGACGACGCCCTCATCGCGAAGTACGGTTCCACCAACGTGCGCATCGAGAACAACTACGTCAAGGGCGCCGGCGGCGACGCCATCACCCTGATGTACTGCGACCGCCCGGTCATCGAACACAATGTGGGCGACAGCGTCTCGAAGCACATCAACACGCAGGACTACACGCAGCCCGGCTCCTACGGCGGACGCGTGGCGGCCGGCATCTGGCCGTGGCGTTGCAAGGATCCAGTGTTCCAGTACAACGAGATGTACAACAACCTCAACGCCGAGCACGGCAACGGCGACGGCCAGGCGTGGGACGCCGACTACGGCGACGGCACGCTGTACCAGTACAACTACTCGTACGGCAACAGCTTCGCCTCGCTGATGATCTGCAACTGGTACGCGGTTAACACCACGTTCCGATACAATATCTCGCAGAACGACCGTCAGGGCGTGTTCGACCTGCCGTCGAACGGCCCCGGCAACCACATCTACAACAACACCGTCTACGTGGACGCCGACAGCCAGGTGCTGACTAAGCGTTCCAACTCGCAGTCCCTGTTCGAGAACAACATCTTCATCAACGCGACCAACACGAAGAAGACGGAGACCTGGAACCGCGGCAGCCAGAACGGCGGCCAGACGTACGACAACAACATGTACGTCAACTACGCGAACAAGCCCACCTCCGACGCCAACGCCATCGAGGCCGACGACGTGTCCGCAGTGCTTGCGGGCGCCGGTTCGGCTCCGACATCCGCCCTCAAGAGCGGCGCCGAGCATGCGCGCACCGGCGAGAAAGCCGCGTTCGACGGCTACCGTCCGGTCGCGGGCTCGAAGGCGATCAACGCCGGCAAGGTCGTCTCCGACCTCAACGACTACGCGGTGGAGAACGACTTCCTCGGCAACGCAGTCAAGGGCAGGCCCGATCTGGGCGCCGTGGAAAGCGACGTGGTGTCCGTCACGATGGCCTCCTCCAAGTACGAGACCGGAACCGAAACCGATTCCGGGACCGGTGACAAGACCAAGGTCATCCACGTGACCTTCACCGACAAGAACCCGGTGACCGTCAAGGAACTGCTCTCCAACGTGTCCGCCGACAAGGGCGTGGACAAGGCCGTGTACCGAGTCGCCGACGCCAAGTCCGGCAAGTCCGCCGACGCCAGGTCCGCCGAGTCCGAACCGAACATGCTCGACCGCCTGCTCTCCCTGCTCCCAGGCTCCGACCGGAACGCCAAGGACGACGAGACGAAGCTCGCCGACTCCGAACCGGTCCGCGATGGCGACATCCTGCGCTTCTCCGCCGAAGGCACGGACGAGACCGACGAGTACACGATCCGCCAGCGCATCACGTGGGATTGGGTCGCGGACTACGAGCAAGGCGTCGCCGACTTCGACTGGAAGGCGCAGCGCCGCACGTCCGCCGGCGGCGAGTGGACCACCATCTCCGCATACGACGGCTCGTGGCCGAACACCGTGTACGACCAGTACTACGGTGTCGGCGTCAACGGCACCCTCGCCGAACTCTCCGGCGACCGCAAGCAGACGCACGGCCTGCTGATCGACAAGCCCGGCGACGGCCTGCCCACGGCCATGGCGTGGAAGGCGCCGGAGTCCGGCACCGTCATGCTGTCGCTCAAGACGTTCGCCGACAAGATCGCTGAACCGTACCTGCGTCAGAACGCGGACAACGCCGGCAAGAAGGTCACATTGTCGCTGATGCGCAACGACGAGACGCTCTGTTCGGCCGACGACCTGTCCGTCTATCAGAAGTCCTCCGAACAGTTCGCGCAGTGCCTCGCCGAGCACGGTTCGATCGACGTGCAGGAAGGCGACTGGATCCGCATCGTCGCCGACGCCGAGACCGGAGTCAAGGCGCCGTCGCTGCACATCAGCCCGGTCATCACATATGAGGACAAGGCGCCCGCCGCGCCGAAGCAGAACGTGCGCTACGACGTCTCGTACGCCGCGACGGACGCCGTCGTCGGCACGCAGTC
>ERZ773193.863-NODE-863-length-42915-cov-4.422422_pt1 | contig 42915 bp, 37 predicted proteins | sample MGYA00511110_ERZ773193 | MGnify/ENA primary metagenome ERZ773193 (study PRJEB29015, sample SAMEA2737784) | human gut metagenome | biome: human gut; feature: human-associated habitat; material: faeces | place: China | collected 2012 ... | reverse complement strand
CGGCGTTTGAGAAGATCGCTGTGGCTGTTGATGAGATATTAAGTCGCGATCAAGAGGCTATGTATTGTGACTGCGGCAATATAGATTTTATCGTTACATATGATGATGGAAATAAGGTGGCGCGTGAATTTGGAGTACCGGCTGATGAATTTGCGGATTGCTTCAAAATCATCAGGGAAATTATTCCGGTGACTGAGGATGTCCCCGAGGCAATCAGAATTAGTGAAGATTGTGAAGATGAGTAAGGTCTCGCGAAAAATACAAATGCTATAAAGAAAGAAGGATATTTACGATGAATATACTCATGGATTGGATGAAAGGAAAACTCATGAAATATCATATTTCGGATAAGGAATATGATATGATTCAAAAAGATATGCAGGAGGAGAACAGAAACAGTTTGTTGTTCTTCTCCGTGATCACGATATTGTTTCTGATTGTTATGCTTTTAATTTCTTTTTGTTCTCCTTTGTTTGTAAGATATCGATCAGCTTACATACTACTGATGCTTGTAGATGTGCTCATATTGGCAGGTTTGTGTATAAGCAAAAATAAGAATCCGGCAATATTACTTTTTTATATGTATGTTTTTGAAATCATGCTATATGTATTTGCCGTCATCTTAGGTGCGGTCTCTCAGCCACAGGAACATGCGATTTCTATGATTGCTTTTTTGCTTACGGTGCCGTTACTTTTTACAGACGCCTCTTCGAATGATTTGTAGTATTGGCTTTTTCATTCAGCTGAATAACGTCAGCATTGAAAATGAGACTGACTGGCTCCAGATGGCGAACTTCTACGCTGATTGGACTAAGAAGTTCTACGATGTAATTGTGCCGTTTATAAAGGGATGAGGAACCGATATGTATGAATCACTAACTGCACTAATCCCTATATTGAAAACGGGCAAGGTTAAAAAATAACAGCGAGGTGATATGAAGTGAACAAAGATCCATTTAAGGAATATATCAAAGAATCCGAGCCTGCAAAGCGGGACAAAGGCTATGCATGGCATACGGCCATTGGCCTGCAGGCGGTTGATGGACTGAAGACATCAGAATATCTGGTGCATACCGCTGTCCGGAATATCGAGGGCGAGATTTCCTTTGAAGAGGCTAATGCGCTTTTGCAGACCTACTACGAGGAAAATCCTACCCGTGATGCGTCAGACCGCACAGAGGAGGCAGACAAGGTTTCGGCGCGGATTGCTACACTTCTTTCCGAGAAGGCTTTCAGCTTTACACCGAATGAGTATCTTTCCATTCATAGAAAGCTGTTTACCGGTATCTATTCCCACGCCGGACGTATCAGGGATTACAACATCACGAAGAAGGAATGGGTCTTAAATGGCGCGACTGTACTCTACGGCAGCGCCACGGAGCTGCGGGCGACATTGGACTATGATTTTTCGGAGGAGAAGAAGTTCTCTTATAAGAACCTTTCGATGGATGAAATCATCCACCATCTTGCGTTTTTTATTTCAAGATTGTGGCAGATCCATGTTTTCGGTGAGGGCAACACCGGAACGACAGCGGTATTCCTTCGCAATCTCCTGTTGAACGAGAATCATCCTCTTCATAACCGGATATTGCACATCAGCGGCACTTTTAAAGAACCGGAAAAAGTGAACATTGACTCTGGAAAAAGTGAACATTGAAAATAAAAAAGTGAACATTGAAGAGGATTTTACAGCAAAGACCGCTTCGCATGTTCGCAAATTACAAGAGGCTTTAGGAAAAGAAATCGTATTCGGCAGCAATAGAGTTGAGTGGATGGGGAATCGCGGGTATTTTGACTTATTCCCTCAGAGCGAAGTCTTGAGGCGATTGGAAAATCTGTGCACCTGCATTATATAGTAGGAACAAGCACAACATTGATTTCATCTTCCAGAAGATTAAAGACAGGAACCCAGTATTTATCTGTGGATTCCATACAGACATCATGGCAATCATTGTCAAGAAGCCATTGACTGAACTGCCACACAATTAAACTAAGGTGCTTAAACAATTCTTAGTGTACGGATTCATGATGCCACTTATTTGTGCTTGAAAAGGCAGAACTTACACTGATTATTATGCTGTCTAAAACGAAGAAAGTTATTACAACTCCTCCTCCCGTGCTTTGTAGTGTAGCTTCTTGCAAACTATTTTACAGCATAACGTTGAGGGCTGTAACACTTTCATTACTATTTGTGCCGCCAACTGAAAGGCGGCGGAATGGAGATTATTATGGAAAATGAATTGCGAAAAGCTATAGGGGAGTGGGTTGAATATCGGATTGAGCAAAACAAGGAATTAGAAAAGAAATACCCACCTAATCCACCGAATGATGTATGTGAAATGGCTTATATGAAGGGGCTTTTAATTGAAAATAGTTTTGAACCTGAAGTTGGCGAGATGAATGAAATATTTGAAGTAGAGCATGAAAAAGTGTTCGTATGGACACATGAAAAAGATAGAAATTCATCTATCATAATTAAAGTAGCCCTGGAAGTTAAGGATATGCCATTTTGGAAAAACATTGCCAGCATTATGTGGCTAGCTATGCAATATGCAAATTGTTTTGAGGGGATTTCAGCAGATTGGTATGAATATAGATGGATATATTATTTTGATTCTAATAAAAGCTTGGCAGAACAAGTATTTAATAACTGTAAACAGTTTGATAATATATACTTAACAAGTGGAAGAATCATAAAAGCGACTGATATTGGAAATCTTGCACCAGAAATAGAGCTAATGATACGTGATGATAAGGCATATACAGCAATGATGATATTGAGTAATTCATTTATACAACATTATATTTGCTTGAATTGTGAGTTGGGTAGTTATCCATATCATGACCATTTAGCAAAAGAACCAGAAATATGGGAACATGCAGCAATAATTCCCAATATGGAAGTGGCAGTAGTTCAAGCATGTAGGAGTGTAGAAGGAATATTAGGAGAACCACCTAATTCCCAAAAGCAGGGAGCGGTAATTAAACATAAAAAAAGATGGAAGGAATTAACAGGAATTAATCCTGATAACACATTTGAAAAAGCAAATATGCCATATTGGAATTTTTATTACAAATTATTTTTTGAACTAAGAAATCCATCAGCACATAGTTATGGGAATATCAATTATAAATTGGAAAAGGAAAAAACCGTTCAAGCACAATGCTTTGCTGCAATTATTGTTCGTGATTATTTTAATAAGCATGTGTTAGAATTAAAAGAGGCTCAGAAAAAACTGAATTTTAATTTAAGCTTACTTGATAGAGTAAGTGATGTAATGAGTACAAAAATAACAAAATAGATCCCGATAATTTGATTAGCATGTTAAACGCAATCAGGTTACAGAAGTAAAAAGGAATTATGGTAAAAGTAACTGAATTGAGGAAGGATCGTAATATAAGGTTACTTTCAGCATTTCGGCAGCTTGTCTGACCAAGGAAGCAGATCTTCACAGAAATCCACACCCTGGTTATCCATGTGTCTGGGGATTTCTTCCAGAAGATACTTGAAATAATTATAAGGCTTGAGTTTATTCGCCTTTGCCGTTTTAGCAATGCTGTAAATCATGGCACTTGCTTCGGCTCCTGCAACAGTATCAATCATAACCCAGTTTTTCTTTCCAACACAGAAAGGACGAATGGATTGTTCTGCGGCATTGTTATCCATTGGCACTTCTCCATCTTCCAGGAAGGTTCTGAGATACTTTTCCTGATTTAAGGAGTAGGTAAGCCCGTTAGCCGTTTTACTTTTGGCAGGGACGGACTGCCGGTTCTGTTTTGCCCACACAAAGTAAGCATCAACCAGCGGCTTTACTGTCAACTGACGATGTTTCAAACGTTCCTCTGCAGATTTGTCTGCAAGTTTATTGTCCTCGCGATATATTGCCTGGATCTGCTTCAGCGCCAGATAAGCCAGCGAAGACTTTTTCTTATCCTTTGGCAATGCTTTCACGGCTTCGTCAAAGCGATGTCTTGCGTGTGCCAAGCAGCCGGCAATCATCAGGTCTTCACGTTCCTTTTCGATGGTATGATAGCCCTGGTAGCCATCTGTTACGCAGCCCCCCCTGAGCTTTTTGAGGAAATCTCTTGGACGGCTTGCATTACGCGAAGGCTGGTAATCGTACAGTACGATCTGTCTGTCCGCATACATCTTACCGGTACGATACACCCACATGTAATGCTTGTTCCCATCGGTTCGGTTTTCTTTTGAGACCAGAACCGGAGTCTCATCTGCCTGAAGCACATGATAGTCATAAAACTTCTGATGCAGATAATCATAAAAGATTGAGAGATATCTCTCTGCACACAAAATCGTCCAGTGTGCCATGTCTGACCGATCAGTATTAAGCCCCATTCGCTGGAATTCCTGTTCCTGACGATAGAGAGGTGTTGCATTTACATACTTGGCATTCTATACGCCGGCAAGAAGCGAAGGTGATACCAAGCTGTTTCTTAACAGGTATGCCGGATGATCCGCTTTTTTGAAGTGATTATCCTTCTTGGATTTGTAGACTCCTACATGATGTTCTTCTATTTCAACCTTCATAGGTGTGAAACTATAACGTCTGTAGATTTCGTCTTCAAGTTCATACCAGCCATCTTCACCAAACTCGGCAATGAGTTCTTCTTTGGACATCTTGTGTTCCACCGGATTTACAGGAAGTCCCTGGATATCTTTTTCTCGTTTGCCTTTGATCTTCCTGCCTCTTGGATTGGTTTCATCTTCATCAACGTATTCATTGAGCGAAGCAATCAATTGTGGGTGTAAAATGTATAATATTCTTAACACGTATTTAGGACAAACGCTCAAATAGAAATTTGAGTATTATATTTGCAACAAACAATATGATGATATGGATTGGATATATGAACAAGAAGAAGTCTATCAAGAGGGAGGTCAGTAAATTAAAGCGGACACAAAGCGAGAACACATGTTCGAAAAAAGCTTGACAAATTATGGGGCAAAAAAGTATAATGATATCATAGAAAGCAGATGACTAGCGTCAATTAATGGATAACCCAAATGGAAAGGAGGTTGTTTTGAAAAAGAAAAATCTAAAATGTTCATTCCTTTGAGTGCAGCAGAATATCTAATTTATATTTCTTCTGTTAAGTAACAAGATAATAGTATCGAAATGCGCTATGAGGGTGAGAAGAATCAAAGCGATGAACGTATTGTTCTATTGGATATTATAATTGAAAAATAAAAGGCGATTGTATATGTGCGGTAGGTACTGAAAAAGAGACAAATGTGACGACTTTGCAAATAACAATACCTATCCTTAAATTGTGTGAAGTAAATGCACAGTATGGATATGGTTGAAATTATAATAGACCTAACAGAAAATCCGAAGGGGGAGGCAGTTTCCCTAGGAGAAAGATATATTCAGATTGTAATGGGACGCTATAGAAAATAGAATGGAGGAAGATACGTATGCGTGACTATCAAGATACAATACAAATTATATCTGGCATTATGGGGAGATATGATGAAATGATGCCGGGGATTTTTAATGAAATGAATAAATATGAAAAACAAATGCTTTTACAACATCCTAGGCATGTTTTTTCAAAAAAGGATTGTAGAAGTATAATGAAACAATATGAAATTCCCATTTTAACTGAAAATAGACTTGAGGTGATTTCTGAATGCTTATTATTACTATACAATTGGTATAAGTCAAAAATAATATATAGTATTGAACAGGAAGCAACGGAAATTGATATGGAAATAGATGGGGAGAGGGTAAAACTATTTCCATATTCAGGAGTATATTTAGACTTGGAATTTTATTCTTTAGAATATGTGGGATGCTTTGTATCTGTTATCAAAGAGAGGAAAGAAACTTTTTTGCAAAAATACATTTTGCTGGGTTTTGTTGAATATGATAAGGATCATAAGCTATATGGAATTGAACCCTTTATGTTGGAAGCAGTAGATGGAATGTCAATACAAGGTGCTTTTTTGCAATGGCAACAAGATAGTGCATCAATATGTTATAATATTGAACGAAATATTATGGCAGCGCATTGGGTTATGTCTAATCTATATAGGATTATAGATAGAATAAATAATGAAAAAGAGTTCAAAACAACGAGTGTAAAACGCAAAGTGACCTCTCGAACATTAGTAGCATCGGATAGTGATGAATATAGATTGACAAAAGAATCTAAATATAAGTATGAATTAAAAAAGGGAATGGGAAGTGGCTCGAAAAAATCACCTCATGTCAGAAGAAGACATAATAGACATTACCCTATAAAAGATGAATATGGTAATGTTATTGGAGAAAAAGTTATTACTATAAAGGAAATGAAAATTCATCCGGAACAGGAAAACATGGTTACAGTAAAGATATTACCAGATAATTAATTTGTAGTTATATTTATTGTATGGAGAAATATATGGACAACAATGATATTGAGAATACAGTACAAAATGAGTGTGAAGATTATCCATCAGCTAGTTTCCTGTTAGATAGCTGCTTTCAGGATTATCAGAGAATACAGGATAATTACAATAAGATATATGAAAAAATCAATATTGCTTTGGCATTTTCAGGTGTTATTTTAACAATTATACTTGGAACATTTGATTTTTCTCCGGCAAAATTTAATGTCAATAATATGAAGATATGGGAAGTGATTTTAACTTCAATTGAATTGATATGTCTTGGTGGAAGTTTGATAGTAATTGTTGGAGCTACGATATACTTATTGCTCTTGCTAAGAGGAAGAAAAATTGCTGTTTTTAAAAGTGAAGATATTAGAAAAGAAGAAATATATAGAAACAAAGAATCACATGCAGCATTATGGTTAATTGACAAATATACAAGAATTGTAAATGAAGTTCGTCCAATCGTACAAAAGAAGCAAAAGGCATTTGATCATGCAATGGTTGCTATTATTGTTGGAATAATGATGTATGTGGCTGCAGTAGTATTAAGGAAGGGAGGGTTTTGAAGTGCCTAATAGAGATAAAACAATGGATGATATTAAAAGTGGAAAAGGTCTTCCACAACTTTCAAATGCTGAAAGCTCAAATCATCAAACAGGAATTACTACTGAACAAAGAGCTGAAAAAGGCATAACTTATGAAAATTTTACATATCACGGAAAAAATCATTCAAACAAAGAATAGTGATTCTAAAGGGAGGCTGTTATGGATACGGAAAAGGCTTATTTGAGTACTGATAAAGAAATGATACAATTTCGTTATAGAGATAAAATAATTCGATTCCGTGGACCATATTCGTTAGAACGATTTATTTCCATAAAGGAATGGGACAATGGGTATATCGTTGTAATGGCAAAGTTTCAGCATAATACGGAATTGGAGGAGGAATATATTGATATGATTCCTGTCTTAAGGGATTTATCTATTGATTGAGGTGTTATTAATATTGCTGATTTAGCAGAATTTAGTGATGGATTAAAAGAAAGCGTTGATCTGCTTTTACATAGATTGCAAGCAGATGGTTAGCCTTGCTCGTGGAGTTTGGACGCAGACCGTTTGCAGAATGGAGATTAAAATGAAGTTACGAAATGTGCTTATTGTTGTTAAAGATATAGAACAATCCAAGAAGTATTACCATGACTTATTTGGTTTAGAAATGCTTTTGGATAATGGTGGAAATATGATTCTTTCCGAGGGGCTTGTGCTTCAGGAAGAGGAATGTTGGAAAGATTTTTTGCAGGGGGATGTTCTGCCAAGAAATAATCATAGTGAGCTTTATTTTGAGGAGGCAGAGATAGAAAGTTTTGTGGACAAATTGGAACGCCTATATCCGGAAACAGAGTATGTTAATCCGTTGACGACACATAGTTGGGGACAGAAAGTCATTCGTTTTTATGATCTTGATGGGAATTTGATCGAAGTGGGAACACCGGCATAAGGTGATTTGACGGGACTGCGATCAAAAACGCAATTGGTGGAACAAAACGTCAAATGTAGGCATTGTTGGCAATCTTACAATTAGGACTGCAAATACCATACAGCAAGTGTTAAAATAAAAACATAGTTGATTATTCGACTTAGAATCTTAGAGGAGGGAATCCTATTTGAAAAAGAAAAAAGATGAAATAACTATTCGTTCCAGTGCAGCAGAATACTTAACCTATGTTGCCTCTGTCGGTGATCAGCAGGACAGTATTGAAATGCGCTACGAGAATGAGGATATATGGCTGACACAGAAGATGATGGCTACACTATATGACATTGGTTTGCCAACGATAAATGAACATATTAAAAAGATTTATGCAGATAGTGAATTAGAAGAGTCTGCAACTATTCGGAATTTCCGAATAGTTCAAACTGAAGGTTCGCGTCAGGTGTCTCGTGATACAAAGCATTATAATCTTCAAATGATCATCGCTGTCGGCTTTAAGGTGAATAACGAGCGTGCAGTGCAGTTTCGTAAGTGGGCCAACAGCATCGTGAAGGACTACACCATCAAGGGCTGGGTCCTAGATGATGATCGTCTGAAAAATGGTGGTTCCGTACTTACAGTAGAATATTTCGACCGCTTGCTTGAGCAGATTCGTGAAATCCGCCTCTCTGAGCGCAGATTTTATCAAAAGATAACAGACATCTATGCGACAGCTCTTGATTATGACCGAACAGCAAAAACAACGAAGCAGTTTTTTGCCAAGGTTCAAAACAAGATGGATTATGCAGTTCATGGACATACGGCAGCAGAGTTGATTTATGAGCGAGCAGATGCAGACAAGCCACACATGGGATTAACCACTTGGGCAGCAGCACCGGAAGGCAAAATCGTAAAAAGTGATGTTAATGTTGCAAAGAATTATTTGAGTGAGCAGGAAATGCGCTCACTGGAGCGTATTGTATCTGCTTATCTGGATTTAGCAGAGGATCGTGCAGAACGTTATATTCCGATGACAATGGAGGACTGGGCAAAGCGTCTAGATCTCTTCCTGATGGCGGATGACAGAGAGATTCTTCAGGATGCAGGTAAAATCACTGCGGAGATTGCCAAGGCAAAAGCTGAAACTGAATTTGAAAAATATCGTGTCATCCAGGATAGATTATTTATGTCGGACTTCGATAAGTATATATTGGAACTGGAGGAGAATGCGAAGAAGGAGTAGTGTTACTTTAGCTCAATGTAAAATGATTAAAAATGTGAAGGTGACGGAGGTGTCGAACCATTATGAGTAATGTGAAGGAATACAAAGATATAGTGGCATTTCACCCTGGATATTATATTGCAGATATTATTGACGATATGGAAATAAGCCAGAATGAGTTTGCCACAAGGATGGGAACAACAGCAAAGACGTTAAGTAAGTTGATCAATGGGCAGGCTAATATCTCAAATGACTTAGCAAAGAAGCTTTCTGTAATGCTTGGAACGAGTGTAGAAGTTTGGCAGAATTTACAGAATACTTATGATCAAAAGTTGATTGAGATACAGCAGGTTAGCCTGTTTGCTCATGTGTAAGATGTGGACATTGCTTAAGTACTTTGTTGATTAATTTGGTTAATCCGGATTTGAATCTTGGGAAAAGTTTTGGTTGAACAGAGGTTTGGATGATGATAAGATTTAGTTGGGGCAATAGTGAACACATGAGTTCACATTTCATAACTAAGAAGTAATGGATTGGAGAGGTGCTTATGGCAGATAAAATTGGAACCGATGAATATGGGGAAATACTTATATATCAGACTGATGATGGGCAGACAAATATAGAAGTTAAAATAGAAGATGATACAGTGTGGCTGACACAACAGCAGCTTACTGAATTATATCAATGCAGTAAAACAAATATAAGTGAACATATAAAGCATATATTCGAAGAAGGGGAGCTGGATAAGGATTCAGTTGTTCGGAAATTCCGAACAACTGCAGATGATGGAAAAACATATAATGTAACTTATTACAATTTAGATATGATAATATCTCTTGGATACCGTATTAAATCAGTGATTGCAACAAGATTCAGGCAGTGGGCAACAAAGCGGTTAAAAGAATATATGATTAAGGGATTTACGATAGATGACGAGCGTTTGAAAGGAAATGGTGGAGGAAATTACTGGAAAGAGTTACTTGACAGAATCAGGGATATAAGATCTTCAGAAAAGGTCTTGTATCGTCAGGTTCTTGATTTGTATGCTACGAGTGTAGATTACAATCCTCATAGCGAAGAGTCTGTTAGATTTTTTCAAATTGTTCAGAATAAACTTCACTATGCAGCACATGGTCATACTGCGGCAGAGGTTATATATAAGCGGGCAGATGCAGAAAAGCCATTTATGGGACTTACTTCATTTGCCGGAGAGTTACCAGCATTAAAGGATATAGGAATTGCAAAGAATTATCTTGAAGAAAATGAACTCAAAGTATTAAACAATCTTGTTTCTGGTTATTTTGATCTGGCTGAAATTAATGCAATTGAGCATAAGCCAATGTATATGGATGATTATGTTAAGCAGCTGGATAGCGTGTTGTCATCCGGAAATAGAAAACTTTTAACTGGAGCTGGTTCTGTAAGTCATAAACTGGCATTGGAGAAAGCAAAGTCAGAATACAGAAAATATCAGGAGATTACTTTGACACCAGTCGAAAAAGCATATCTTGAAAGCATTAAAGAAGTTTCCAAGGAAGTGAAAAGGAGATAACATGAGATTGCATACATATTATGTGTTTTAAATTGGGGAAACAGTGTTTACCAAATTAAACAAGTCAGATTATTACTTGAGGAAGGACAAGAGGATAACAAATGAGCAAAAAAATACGCAGAGTGCCGGTTGTTCTTGATGCAGGAGAAATTAAGGATTTGCCACCGGAAGATATTCGGATGATTTTAAGAGGTGCAGATGAACTGATTTTTACCGGTGGGAGAAACATGCTTGCCAAACTATTAAAAGGTTCCAAGGATAAAAAGATATTGGAATACAAACTGAATGAATGCCCGGCGTATGGATATTATCATAACCTAAAACTAAATGATATTAGCAAATGTGTTGATTGGATGATTGAGAAAGATTACCTCAGGATTAAGTATGATTATCGACTTCCTTTATTGGTGTTTTCCGAACAAGGATGGGAGATAGAAAAGGAAACATTTGCGGAAGAACTTTACCAAAGATTTTGTTTGGATGTAAAAGAAAAACATGCTCGTGTCATTTTCGAATTAAAAGAAGTAAACAGACAGGTTGTTTTGCGTGTGCTTGACAAAATAGAGGCAGAAGGAACAGATGAATTTCTAGCTTGCTTAGAAGCGTGGAGACGAATGGAAGTGAAAAAAGTTGCAGCACGGATCACAGATGTTGAAACTACGATTAAAAAAAGAACAAACCTATCAGAATAGAAAATGAGTTTGATTTTTTAATGGAGGACAGTACAAAGGCGAATGAAGAAAAAGAATTATATAAGTTTGTGAACGATCCGAAATATCGAAGCAAAGTGATTGCTAAAATTCACAAGAATAGTGACAATGCCTATAATAAGCGGATCAAGAAGATTGAACATGAGAGAGATGCACTGTCTAAAAAGAGAACTCGCGAAATTACGCGTATTGCCAATGACAGATGGGAAAGCCTGGCTGGTGGAGCAATCGGGGTCAATCGGACAGAAGGAAAAATACAGATCAATAATACAACGGTCTTATTTTCGAGCATTCGGGGTGCGGAAATGAACATGATGACCGGTTGCCGTGTTGTCACCCGGGAGAGTTCCAAAACCAAATCAAAGAAACATGCTTCTTTAGGAGGCGCTGTAGCCGGAGGCATGCTATTTGGACCGCTTGGAGCAGCAGTTGGGGCTGTTGGGCTTGGCGAAATGGATGGAAAGACCATCGGGACTACAGTGTCTGATCAGATACCTACCTGTACTCATCTGGGCGTTATGGTCAATATTGATGGTTTTATGTCAGAGGTGGTATTGCTCTCGAATCAAGTAGACCAAACGAGTGCTGCATTTGTAAATGCCAGAAATGAAGCACAGAGTATTATTGCGCAGCTTGGCAAATTAGCTAAGATGCCTGTTCCATCGCACTTTTTGCAGCCGGAGGAGGAACAGTCTGTGAAAGAGATCGAAGCGCAGATCGCGACCAAGCAGTCAGAGCTCCAGATCGCCATCAACGACAGACCAACATATGATATTCCGGCTATGTACCGCGCTCCAGAGCAACGGGGAATGTCGGATGAGCAGTATTTGCAGTATTTAAATAATACAGATGCACAAAGAATGTCAGAAAGTATAGCGTACGAGGATGCGTTAAAAGGGACACAAGCGGAGCAGAAGGCAGTTTGGCAGACCAAAAGCGAAGCAGAACGAGCTGAAAGAAACGCTCACATAGAGCAGAGAGTGGATAATGCAGGTTATCTGAGTACGCTCAGTTCGGTTGCCACATTGATCTATAATATTATTTTTTGGTTTCTGTCTGTATTCGTGCTGCTTTTCGCTATTGCAGGATTTGCAAATGCAGGTATTGTGAGTGGTATTATTTATTTGATCACAGCGATAATGATCAATCCGCTGGTTGGCGATCATATTCGGGATAAGGGCGCTGCATTTTCCAAATGGGTGGTTATTATTATATTGATAGTTGGATTTCTGGCGGGAGCGTTGACGTTTCCAATCACGGATACGTCCTCTAATAAAACAGCGAGTATAGAAAGAGTAAATTTTTGAAAGATATTCTCATTTAGCGTTGCGTTGATTTCTTTTTTGTGTATAATGATAACTAAGGTCGTTCGATATGCATTGTGCCTGTCAGAGGATGACGGTGCCTGATCTTGCATACGAAGGTCATAATATAATAAAAACAGGGGAGCTTGAATATAGCAGGCTGAGAGGAAGTGCTCAAACTTCGACCCTTTAACCTGATGCGGATAATGCCGCCGTAGGAAGTCATTATAGGAAGATTTTTTGCAGGAGGCATCAGATGTCTCCTGTTTTTTTACTTTATAGGAAACTTTTCGTTTCCTATAAAGTAAAAAACGCTCCGCGAGGATGCGCATCTCGCGGAGAAGAAGTTTGCTGTAAACAGCACCGCTCGAGCGCGAAAGAGTCGCAAGCGACTCTTTGTTACATTATAGGAAACTTCTTGTTTTCATTATTGGATTAAAGTGTCAGTGGATTTTGGCACTAGGATCCATTACCAACAGAGGAGGAGAAGCATGGTAAAAGTAAATGGTGAGTTGTTAGATCTTGCAGGAAAGACAATTTCTGAATATCTGATAACAACAGAGTATGATCCAAAGCGAATTGCGGTAGAGCGCAATGGAGAAATTGTTTTTAAATCGCAATATGATGATGTGGTTTTGCAGGATGAAGACAGCATAGAAGTTGTCAGCTTTGTAGGAGGTGGTTGATGAAATGTCGATGAACAGGGAACAGAGCTCTGCTATCCCCACAAAGGAAGAATGGATGGCGGCACTCATGATGCGCCATGGAGAGGAACGACAGAAAGCATTTTCGGCTGCAACAGTTGCTGTTTGTGGATTGGGCGGACTTGGCTCGAACATAGCGATCGCATTGGCGCGTGCCGGCATTGGTAAATTGATCTTGATGGATTTTGACTGCGTGGATATTACGAATCTTCACCGTCAGCAGTACAAGATCACGCAGATCGGAATGCCCAAGACAGAGGCGACGGTACAGAATCTGCGGGAGATCAATCCTTATATTGATACGGAGATACATACTGTGCGCATTACAACGGAAAATGCGATTGCTCTTTTGCAGGAGGCGGACATTGTATGTGAAGCGTTTGACAATCCGGAAGCGAAGGCAATGCTTACAAACCTCGTGTTGGAGCAGTTCCCACAAAAGTATTTTGTGGCGGGCTCCGGTATGGCGGGATTTGGGGATCCTAATATGATCCGGACGCGGAAATTGACGGAGCATTTTTATTTGTGCGGTGATGGATGCAGTGATGTTGCGGACGGCGTTGGATTAGTGGCGTCCAGAGTGATGATCTGTGCGGCACATCAGGCGCATACGATCTTGCGCATCCTTGCAAAGGAGCAGTAGACAGCAAACTAAAAGGCTGACGACATAACGGAAAGAAGCAGCCGGCCAAAAACAGACGCTGGTTTCACAACGGGAAGAAGCAGTCGGCCAAAAACAGACGCTGGTTTCCCAACGGAAAGAAGCAGCCAAATAAATGACACATACAACAGAAATGGAGATTATCATGAAAGATGACAAATTAGTAATTGGTGGACACGAGTTCAACTCTCGTTTTATTTTAGGTTCTGGAAAATATTCCATGAAGTTGATCGAGGCGGCAGTAAAAGACGCCGGAGCGGAGATCATTACGCTTGCAGTGCGTCGTGCCAATACGAAAGAGCAGGAAAATATTTTGGATTACATTCCGGAAGGGATAACGCTATTGCCGAATACCAGTGGCGCCAGAACGGCTGAGGAAGCCATTCGTATTGCACGTTTGGCGCGGGAACTGGGCTGTGGCGATTTTGTTAAAGTAGAGATCATGCGCGACTCGAAGTATTTATTGCCGGACAATCAGGAAACGATCCGTGCAACAGAAATTCTTGCGAAAGAGGGATTTGTGGTTATGCCATATATGTATCCGGATCTCAATACGGCTAGGGATCTTGTGAACGCCGGTGCATCTTGCGTGATGCCGTTGGCTTCACCGATTGGATCCAACAAAGGATTGGCTACGAAGGAGTTTATTCAGATATTGATCGATGAGATTGACCTTCCGATCATTGTAGATGCCGGTATTGGAAAACCATCGCAAGCGTGTGAAGCAATGGAAATGGGTGCAGCGGCGATCATGGCAAATACAGCACTTGCAACCGCAGGAGATCTGCCAATGATGGCATCTGCGTTCAAGGCAGCAATCGAGGCCGGAAGAAAAGCATATCTGGCGGGAATTGGAAGGGTATTGACGCGTGGTGCATCTGCTTCCGATCCATTGACCGGATTTTTGCGCGACTAAGGCGATACAGATTAAGGTGTCAAAAAGTTTAAATGGCTCTATCATAGAAAAGGACTATTGACACCATAATCCTATATAGGAAAGGAATATAAAATGGAAAATCAATTTTTAGTAGATTCTGAGTATCTTTCCCCGGAGGCTCTTGCGGTAAAGCACCGTCTTGAGACAGATCCTTCTTCCAGAAAAGATCATATGGAATATTTACCGGGAATGGAGATCATTGAGTCAGACGTCTGTGGTAAGGTGATGACGCAGATGGAACAGTATGAGGCAGACCGCTATACGGCAAAAGATGTAAGGGCAGCATTAGAGCATGAGACATGTACGATCGAGGATTTTAAGGCGTTGATCTCCCCGGCAGCAGAACCTTTTTTGGAGCAGATGGCGGAGCGTGCACGAAGGGAAACGAGTAAACATTTCGGTAACACGGTGTATCTTTTTACACCGTTGTATATTGCCAATTATTGTGAAAATTACTGCGTGTATTGTGGCTTTAATTGCTATAATCACATCAACCGCGTGAAGCTGACGATGGAGCAGATCGAAAAGGAAATGAAAGTTATTGCGGATTCCGGCATGGAAGAAATTTTGATCCTGACCGGCGAGAGCAGAGGGAAAAGTTCGGTAGAATATATTGGAGAAGCCTGTAAATTAGCGAGAAAATATTTTCGGATGGTTGGACTTGAAATCTATCCGGTCAATACCGATGAATATCGTTATCTGCATGAGTGTGGCGCAGACTATGTAACGGTATTTCAGGAAACCTATGACACGGATAAGTACGAAACACTGCATTTGATGGGACACAAGCGCGTGTGGCCTTATCGCTTTGATGCACAGGAGCGAGCACTGCGGGGAGGAATGAGAGGCGTGGCATTTTCGGCGTTGCTTGGTTTGTCCGATTTTCGTAAAGATGCACTTGCCAGCGCACTTCATGTATATTATTTACAGAGAAAGTATCCGCATGCGGAAATGTCTCTTTCCTGTCCGAGACTAAGACCGATCATTAACAATGACAAGATTAATCCGTTGGATGTTCACGAAAAGCAGCTTTGTCAGATCATCTGTGCTTATCGCATTTTTCTGCCATTTGTGGGAATTACGGTATCCTCACGTGAGAGCGCCTCTTTTCGTGATGGCATTGTAAAAATAGCGGCAACGAAAGTATCAGCAGGGGTTTCTACCGGAATCGGGGATCACGACAGTAAGTACAATGGCAAAGAAAACGAAGAACCACAGGGCGATGAGCAGTTTGAGATCAACGACAGCCGCAGTCTGGATAAGATGTATCAGGATATTGCGGAAGAGGGATTGCAGCCGGTCTTGAACGATTATCTTTATATCGGTTAGTTGCTATGTAAATAAGGGGAAACCTTGTCAGAAGTGTCCCTATTAAAAGATGGAAAGGTGGAGGATAATGAGAAATTTTGATCCGAGTTTATATTTTATTACGGACAGTACCGGATTTACGGAAGAGGAGTTTTTGTACCGGGTCGAGCAGGCATTGATCGGAGGAGCAACGATGCTGCAGCTTCGTGAAAAAGAAAAGACGACCAGAGAATATATGGAGCTTGCTATCAAGGTGCATACGCTCACGCAGAAGTTCAATGTGCCGTTATTGATTGACGATCGTGTGGATGTAGCACTTGCGGTTGATGCAGAGGGTGTACATGTTGGTGCCAGTGACTTGCCGGTTGCGGCAGCCAGACGTTTGATGGGCGATCATAAGATCGTTGGTGCGACGGCAAAGACAGTTCCTTGGGCGCAGGATGTCTATGAGCAGGGAGCCGATTACTTAGGCGTGGGAGCGATTTATCCAACAACAACTAAAGTAAAAACCGTGTTGACTTCGACAGATACACTGCGGGACATCTGTGAGGCAGTGCCTATCCCGGTCAATGCGATCGGCGGCCTGAATAAGGATAACCTGGATATATTGGACGGCATTCCAATCGCAGGGATCTGCGTAGTGTCGGCGATCATGAAAGCGCCAGATCCGGCATTAGCGGCTAAAGAATTACGAGCACAGGCAGAGAAGCAAAAGAGTTCACAGAAAATTCACAAAAATTATTAGCACTCACTCTTGACGAGTGCTAATAATAGTGGTATAACATAATCAGAACGAAGGAAGAGGAAAGAAAAAGAAGTAAGATTCAAATCCCAAGTTCCAAAAATGTAACTTTTACATGTGTGAGCATTAAAAAGTTGAAGGAGGAATGACTTATGTTAATGCCTAGTATTTTTGGAGAAAACTTATTTGATGATTGGATGGATTTTTCATTCCCGGATATTGACAAGGCTTTGTATGGCAAGCATGCAAAGAACGAGATGAAAACAGATGTCCGTGAGACCGAAGATGGTTATGAATTGGATATCGACCTGCCTGGCTTTAAGAAAGATGAAGTCACAGCACAGTTGGATAACGGATATTTGACGATACAGGCATCCAAGGGTCTAGACAAAGAGCAAAAAGATAAGAAAGGCAAATATATCCGCAAGGAGCGTTATGCCGGTTCAATGAGCCGCAGCTTTTATGTTGGTGATGCGATCACGGAGGAAGATGTTCATGCGAAATATGAGGATGGTATCTTGAAACTGTTCGTGCCGAAGAAAGAGGCCAAAGCAGTAGAGCAGGCGAAACACATTGCCATTGAAGGATAATGTGAGGTTAGAAAGTTTGTCCCTAACAAATAGATGGAATTGCAAAGGCTTTCGTGACCAGGGGCGTCATACCGTAAGGTATGGCGCCTTTTTGTGCTGTTTGGTGGCTGCAAAATGTTTTATTTATTGCTGATATAATAAGCAATATGTGGTTGTGGAGAATTTGCGGTATGGCAGGGTTGAGTATTTTTTTTTATTGTGAATACATCTTGATTGTGCTAAAATAAAACAGACTGTGAGAATGAACATTTTGCAGTAGAGGATTAACATATATGACAATAAATTCTTTGTTTGCTACACTGTTATAGCGAATATATAGTGGCAGGAGGTAAGGAATGAGGTACTATAAGAAAGCAATCGCAGCGATCATGGCTGTTGCTGTTTTGGTCGGATTGGAACCATATATAGAGAGGATTAGTATTCACGGTGTGCAATGTGCCTCTGCACAGACATTAGAAGATACTATGGAGACATCAGCACAACTGTCGGAAAGTGCAACGGGAATCCCTACACAGACACCGGACGTCACACAAGGAGTATCTGCGTGTGATTATTATCAAAATATGTCAACCATTGGAAAAGATACATCGGTTGTCACGATATCCAATGCGGACGATCTTCGTGCTTATATGAAGATTATGCAAAAAGTGACCGGATTTGGGTTGACTTTTGTGCAGACAGCAGACATTGCGCTCAGTGACTACAACTTTCGATATGATAAATCTTTGAAACGTATTGCTGTTTATGATGGTGATACGTTAAAATGCACCGTTGCATCGGATGGAACTGCGTATCAGCCGGACAATTCCGATCGCAGCGCTTCGTATGCAGCACTTGGTATGTCGGAAGATTTTCTATGGTTACACGGTCACGATTTTCATGGTGTGTATCAGGGAAATCATCATCGGATATCGGGGGCTTTGCTTGGAGGATCGAGTGCGATTTTCGGAAATGCGAGAGGTGCAGTGGTCAATTTGGTTCTGGAAGGATGCGCAGAAATTGCGGCAACTGATTGTGCATTGTTTGCGAAAGAGTTACAGGGCGCGATTGTGAACTGTTGTGCCAGGAACTGCATCATAGTTGATGTGGAGCGTGGGTACTCAGCGTGGGATGTTGGTGCTTTTGCCAGCCGTGTGACGGAAAAAGCAGTTGTAGAACAATGCACCTCTGAGAACAATCAGGTGATTGCAGAAGGTATATGTGGAGAGAACATTAATCTAAATGTTGGTGGAATCGCAGGCAGTAGTTATGGTTCTATTAGAGATTGCCGGGTGCAGGGAGGCGTTGTGCATGGAAGTAATGCCGGTGGAGTGAGCGGTCTAATATCTGCTGGCGAAATTATGGGGTGCTGCAATTCCGCAGATGTTTATGGGATGTGTTATACCGGGGGGATTTGCGGCTGGAATGCAGCCATGACGTATTTGCAGATGTCTGAGTGTGTGAATGAGGGGACCGTACATGGGTGCTCCGAGACGAGTGGGAGTATGAAGCAATATGCAGGTGGGATTATCGGGTATACATTAAACGGAATTACGATTAACAGATGTCGTAATGCAGGAAATATCAGTTCCGGAGAGCAATCCTGTAATGCGGCACCGGTTAGCGTAGGTGGTATATTGGGCGGTGGCTGGAATGACGGAAGCTGTGACTGGATCATTTCTAATACAGTTAATACCGGAACGTTGATCGAACGGCAGCATTCCATCAGCTATATTGGTGGCGTTGTCGGAGACGGTGCCTATCCTCTGCTAAGGCTTTCTAATATTGCGAACTTCGGAACGCTGCTCTATACAGTACAGGATACGTATGCAGAGGCGGCGATTGGCGGTATATTGGGCAGAGGCTGTGAGGCAGAACAGACAGGATCAACTATTTGGAATTTACTGCAGCAGCATGCCATGACGAACTGTGTAAATTATGGAACGGTGCAATTTGACAGTGATTCGAAAAGTGAAGGACAAATCGACTATCATGCGGTGACTGGTGGCGGACTATCCGGAAATGCTGCTGCGACCGCATGGGAAAATTGTTATGAAGCTTCGGTATCAGCTCTGCCCCTATTTGGAAAAGAGGGGAATGGTACGATCATGGAGGTTCATCGGATCAATCGTGCACAAAGAGCAGGAGAGGCTTCTGCGGCGTTCATTAGTGAGAATGCAGCGTCTTATGCGCACACTTCCTCACTGGCTGAAGCCTTAAATGCATATGTTTCAGCACAGAATGGAGCGAAAGGGGATTATCTGTCTTGGCTGCAGGAAGACGATACGTATCCTACGTTAAATCTCACGATCGATCTGACGAAAAGCGGATATTCGACCGATAGACTGGTGGACGGTGCTTCTTTGTTGCCAAAACCAAGTGCGACACCAACAAGTTCGCCCACGAAGACACCGACAGCCAACCCAAGTGTTATGCCATCTGTGGCGCCGAACATCCGTCCAACAGCGGTTTCGACGAAACGACCAACGGTTGTACCGACGAAACGACCAACGGTTGTACCGACAAAGCGTCCGGCGGCACCGACAAAGCACCCATGGAAACCCACGATAGCACCGAAGAAATATCCTGCACCGCGCGTGAAAGTAGTCCGCAAGAAGACCAAAGCCGGTCAGCGGTATATTCAGGTGTCTCTGCGCAAAAAACAAAATTGTTATTTGCAATTTTACCGTAAAACTGCGAAAGGTTTTCGACAGATCAAACTTATGAACAATTACTTGCAGCGTGGACACCGCAAGATTAACATTGCCTATAGCAGGAAGATGAAAACCGTGACGTACAAAATACGTATCTACAAGAAAGTAAACGGACGCCGGAAGTACAGCAAATTTACGAAAGTAAAGAAAATGCGGTTATCCTAGCGCATTACTTCTTAAACAGCTGTTGTGTCGGCTGGGAAAAAACGGATAAAAAAATAAGAAATTGATAGACAGCTATGACATATAATTAAGAAAACAATAGACAAAATCAGTATATCAGCATTGATACACATAAGGGAGTAGTACAGACATTGGAAGACAAAAAGTATTGTATGAATTGTATGCAGCCATTGAGTTGGGATGGAACTTGTCCACATTGTGGTCTGGCAGCAGAGAAGATTTCGGATGCTCCGCATCATATTCCACATGGCAGTAAGTTATTTCACGGCAAATATTTGGTTGGTCGTGTGCTTGGTGAAGGTGGATTTGGTATTACATATATCGGTCTGGATCTGACGCTTTTAATCGCTGTGGCGATCAAAGAATATTTCCCAAATGGTCTGGTTTGGCGAAAATGCGATAAAACCAGATCATCTTATCAGGTTACCCCGTATACTCCGGAATCCAAAGTGTTATTCGAACGTGGCAAGGACGATTTTCTCAAAGAAGCCAGAGTGCTGTCACAGTTTGGCACACAGGAAGGCATTGTCCGTACACGCAGTTTTTTTGAAGAAAATGACAGTGTATATTTGGTTATGGATTATGTGCGTGGAGGCAGCATTAAGGATTATGTGAAACGGAATGGACCATTTTCACCACAAAATTGTTGGAATATATTGCACAATCCGATCCGGGCATTGCTGGACCTGCATCAGAGGGGTCTTGTTCATCAAGATGTCAGCCCGGATAACGTGATCATAAATGCAGAGGGCAATGGCGTATTGATTGATTTTGGCGCAGTCAGACATGCAAATGCCATTGATGACAAGACGCGGACTTCTATACACAAACAGGGATTCTCGGCATATGAACAATTGGAAAAGCGAGGCAAGAGGGGACCGTGGACAGACGTATACAGCTTATGCGCTACGATTTATTATATGTTGACCGGACAGGCACCTATAGATGCGACAGAGAGAGTATTTAATGACACGATCAAGCCATTGTGGGAGTATCCGGTGGATATTACCAAAGATGTGGCTGAAGTCATTATGCATGGACTGGCTGTGGAAAGCAGTGCGAGATTGCAGACATTAGACGAGTTGTACGAAACGCTCTATGAGTGCCCGGCGCATCGTAAAGATATGGCAGAAGTTGTTGAGTCGGCATCTGTGCTTGGCGAGAGCCGTGAGGCTATGCGTGAGGAAGCACTTGGTAAGCAGAAAAGGCGGGAGCGGCATATTCATCATTTGTCGGATCAGTTAGAGCAGATGGAAAGACGCCGCAAACACAAAAAGTGGGTGGTCATCTTTGGAATCATGGTTGGCGTTTTGGCAGTGATCAGCGGTATCGGGTATCGTCAGATGGCAGCAGATCATGGCAAAGCGGAGATGAAACCGCCAGTGATCGCTTCGGCAGAACCGACGAGACTTCCGGAAGATCAGGCGAGACGATCGGTAGTTCCACAAGCAGATGTGGCAACGGCTTCGACAGAACCGTCACCAACTGCCACAGAGCCGGTACGGACGAAAAAGCCAAAGGTAACAAAGCGCCCGGTACGGACGAAAAAGCCAAAGGCAACAAAGCGCCCGGTACGGACGAAAAAGCCAAAGGCAACAAAGCACCCGGTACGGACGAAAAAGCCAAAGGTGATAAAGACACCGGAGGTAGCAGCGACACCGAAGCGGACCAAAGCACCGAAAAGAACTAAAAAACCAACAAAAATACATATGGATGGTGATATGGATGAGCTCACAGAGTAGTACGAGAAAGATTGCAGAGAAGATTGCGGTCATCAATGACCGATCCGTTTTTTTGGGATTCGATGTATATATGACATTAGAATTGTTGTGTAAGACGCCACAGCAGTGGATGGATGCAGATGTAGAGCAGCAGGCCGCCTGGCGAGTGGAAACATATAAAAAGCTAAATATGGTACTTGGCAAAAAGAAGATCGTGTCAAGGCCGACATTACGACGTTGGCTTGCGCTGGATGGGGAGAACGCAGTATTTCCCAAAAGAGAACAGATCCTAAAGATGGCGCTTGCTCTTTCTTTTGATGAAGAACAATTGCAGCGTTGTCTAAGACAAGGCATACAAGAACCGGGTATTCAGATCAATGATTACCAGGAAATATTATGTTTATATTGTGCGGCACATCATCTTGATAATAACAAATATGAGGATATGCTGCAGATCTTTGAACAGGAAGCGAGCGAGGACACGGAATTAAAGCAAAAGAGTCATACCAGCCAGCTATGGAATATGTACAGAGTGCAAAAAGACAAAGAACCGGCTGATTTTCTGGAATGGATGTTAGAGCATGCTTCGATGTTTAAGGGCTATGGTAAAATGGGACTGAAAGTGTTCCATGAATACCGGGAAAAGATCGTGTATTATGCCAACAAAGAGGTACATGAACGTCTTGTTCGTGCTTTGGAGCAGACGGATTTTGAGGAATGGTCGGCAGAACATGGATACAAGACACCAGATTATGATAGAGGTGTTGTGCAGTATTTGAAAAATAAAAAGCGACGTAAAGATCCGGGCATTGACCAAAATTCATTACGAAGCATACAACGGGATCATTTGCTGTATTATTCCAAAATGGAAAAGAATCTGGTGATGCTGCGCGAACTGTATGCAGCTATTTTGATCCCGCAGGAAGAGCGGGATAGTGGCAGGAGCATCGTTTTTCAGAAACAGCTTAAAAATATGCCGTCGGAATTTCACTTTATGACCGATGATTATGTATCTAAGCTATTGACGGTATCCAAGCAAAAGGAGTGTTTATTCCGATTATCCAGTGAGTATGCCAAGACGAGGGACAAGAAGTGGTCGATCAAGATAAAAAGTCAAAAACAGCGCTGTCGTCAGGTGCAGCGTTCGGATATCCTGCCTATGATCCAGTGGGTTGCAGTACACCGTTATCTGGAGGAAAATGAAAAGCAGGATAGGGAATACGATCAACAGGAAGCGAAAGAGATGTTTGAGCAGATGGCAGAGGAAGCCCTGCAAAAATGCGATATGGCACCATTAAATCCGAGATATCGGTTAGATTTTGTGCTGCTGTCCTGTTTTGGGGACACAGAGATGTCGTACCTGTCAGAAATATTATGTGAATATATTCAACCGGAAGAAGAGTAGAGTGGAAACACTCTACTCTTCTTCCGGTTTTTTCTTAGTTTGTAAGGTCTGCATTGCATTGCCTAGCATTTCGTAGGCATTATTTGATCTCGCCTCGTTTATGTCGTTCAAAGAAATCTTTTGTTTCCTTAGCAACAACACCGCTCAGTGCGAATAATGCGATCATGTTTGGCAATGCCATCAATCCATTGAAGATATCTGCAATCGTCCAAACAGCTTTTACAGTCATATATGGTCCGATGAAGATCGCAAGGATATAAATATATCGGAAGATCTTCACATGCTTCATATTACCTCCGCTTAAGTATTCTAAGCAGCGCTCACTGTAATAATCCCATCCAAGGATCGTTGTGAAGGCGAAGAATACCAGACATAGCATTAACACAAAAGCAGCAAATTCATTCGGGAAAGGAAGTCCCTTCTGGAATGCATAAGTTGTTACCTGAACGCCCTCTAAACCCGGTACTTTCCAAGCTCCGGTAAGTACAATAGACAGACCGGTCAATGTACAGATTACGATCGTATCAATAAAAGTACCGGTCATGCTGACAAGACCCTGGCGAACAGGCTCATTGGTCTGTGCAGCAGCAGCGGCGATCGGTGCACTACCAAGACCGGCTTCGTTAGAAAAGATACCTCTTGCAACACCTTTCTGCATAGCAACTAACATACTTCCTACGGCTCCGCCGGTGACGGCCTTCGGCGTAAATGCTGCAACAACGATTGTTTTAATTGCTGCCGGTAGTGCTGTAATATTGCAAAGAATTAAGATAATAACAACGACGAAATATAAAATTGCCATAAATGGTACGATAACCTGACTGACGCTTGCGATTCGCTTTACACCACCGATCAATACGGCGGCAACGCAGAACGTTAAGATTAAAGAAGCGATCACAACAGACCAGGAATAATCTGCCAAAAAAGGAATGGATTTTACACGGTGTGCATTATTTGGATCAAAGAAGTTGTTTACGGCACTGGAGATACCATTTACCTGACTAAAGGTACCGATGCCGAATAATCCAACGCATACGCCGAAAAATGCAAATATTTTTGCGAGCCATTTCCAACGCTTGCCCATTCCCTGCTCTATGTAATAGAAAGGACCGCCTAAGCTATGTCCATCTTTCGCAACAACACGATATTTTACAGCAAGTAATCCTTCGGAGAATTTTGTAGCCATTCCTAGGAAGGCTGCGACGATCATCCAAAATAAAGCACCGGGACCACCGGCACCTACTGCTGTTGCGACACCGACGATATTGCCGGTACCGATCGTAGCACTTAGTGCTGTACAAAGTGCCGAGAAACTAGAAATTTCACCTTCGCCACCTTCTTCGTTTTTGATCATCCACTTGAGTGCTAACGGAAGTTTGCGAACTTGAAGTAGTTTGATACGGGTTGTTAGAAGAAGTCCACCTGCCATGATCAATATGATCAGAGGGACGCCCCATACTAAATTGTCAACAGTTACGAGAAAATTATTGATTTCTTTCCACATTTTTTTTACCTTTCTTTTGTTTTCTGTCCTTTTACCTGAGAGATTCCAGCCATAGGCTTGTTGCACCTTCGGTATCTGCCAAAACCGCAGAATTCTCCAGAGAGTCGATCCATTTACAGTTACACCGTATTGCACGGCACCTGAGAGTGTTACTCCTTCGGCAGGTGAAACCACCATTTTCCTGTAAACTTCATATCGAAACACACAACATATACTATATAACGTCTCCTATTTTTTTTCAAGAAAAAAGAAAAAAGCATTGACAACTAATAGAAGTTAGATTATACTAACTACCGTGAAATAAAAATTATTTCGCATTATTTTTTGAAGGTGGGTTAGTAAACGCTAACTATAATAAGTTATAGAAAGAAGAGGGTACTGTGATGGCAAAAGAAGTGATTATTCAGAAAATGAAAGACTCCGGCTGCAGAATTACGAAGCAGCGTATGATACTCTTAGATATTATTTTGGAGGAGGATTGTTCTTGCTGCAAAGAAATTTATTTTAAGGCATCCAAGAAAGACTCCAAGATCGGTGTGGCAACCGTATATCGTATGATCAATTCTCTGGAAGAAATCGGAGTGATCAGCCGCAAGAATATGTTTAAGGTAATGTAGTTAATAGATTGTTTTGCAAAAGCATTTTATATAGGGGACAAAAACATATCGTGTGCATTTATGTTTTTATTCCGCATGAATTCTACAAAAAAGGCAGAAACTTATGTTGATGCCTTTTTTTGTTACTTTATAGGAAACTGCTCACTACAGTAACTTCCCATACCGGAAGTTACTGTTCAAACCACAAATTGCTTATTATGACGATGGTCTAATTATATTTTGCAGCTATTAGATAGTGAATCCTGCCATCAAAAAAATATAGCAATTACCTTGCTAAACCGTGACATCTCAGGCACTCCTTTAGGCATGTACTCATCAGAGACTGAACAAAATGAGAAAACGTATCAGAAGTATGTATTGACGAATGAAAGGGGGTTAGTTATTATATAAATAAGTTAGCGAAGACTAACTTAAAAGGAGGGAACGGTCATGCGAATAGAAACCTGGGAAATCATGCAGAATGCAGATTTGGATGAGATAGAATTGCAATTGGCGTTTCAGTGTGCACCGCTTATTACCGGGTTGAAGGTGTCTAATCTGTTTCAGATTGACAGCAGACATTATAAAAGATTATGTGAAATATTGGATAAAAGCAATTTTTCATTTTGCGGTTTGGGCGGAAGAAATGGGTCGGTGTCGTTGCTGATCTATCAAAAAGAATGGCTGGAGCAGTTTTTACAGCAAGAGGAGGTGCGGATATTGATGCATCGTTTGGGCTATAGGGATCTGCACTTGGAGCGGGTATTGACCAAGTTTCACAGCAGATATATCCGATATATGCAAAAAAAACAGCAGTTCCCGCACGAGATGGGAGTACTGCTCGGATATCCGCCGGAGGATGTGGAAGGCTTTATTATATACGAAGGAAAGAACTCTTTGTGTGAGGGGTATTGGAAAGTGTATGCAGAACCGCAAAAGAAGCTTCGATTGTTTGCACAATATGATAAAGCAAGAGAGTGGCTTTTGGATCTGCTGTATTGTGGCGTTGGGATGGAGGATATTGTAGGGGTAGCTCTTGATGCGGAAAGCAGAGCAATTTCGCAGGATTATCTTTTTGCTTCGTGAGATAGGGGCATGATCCGGGAATGCACTGTGATTCTGTATCGTTACAAATAATATAGGCGAAGAAACTTCGCGGTATAAATATGGTGCCTGATATTCAGCAAAACGAGATTGCAGGATAACGGGAACATAAAAGAATGGAGGATTATTATGAGCAAAGTATCAATTGTGTACTGGACACAAGGTGGCAACACACAGGCTATGGCAGAGGCAATCGGCGAGGGTGTTACGGCAGCCGGTGGTGAGGCGGATGTTGTATTTGTAAGCGATGCTAATATTGCAGATTTAAAAGCAGAGGGTGCATTTGCATTGGGATGCCCGGCGATGGGCGCTGAGGTGCTTGAGGAAATGGAGATGGAACCTTTTGTTCAGGATGTTGAGAGGTTTGCCAATGGCAAAAAGATCGCGTTATTTGGTTCTTATGGATGGGGAGATGGTCAGTGGATGCGCGACTGGGAAGACCGCATGACCGCTGCCGGAGCAACACTGGTTGGCGGTGAAGGCGTGATCTGTCAGGAAGCGCCGGATGAGGCTGCATTACAAAACTGCATCGAGATTGGTAAACAGCTTGTGAACGCATAAGTTTAGGTGTATCATTTCGTGGCAAAAGCATTCTGGGAGCATTTTGTCATGAATTTATTATATGGATTCTTTTGATTTAAGTCTAAAAGCGGTCTTATTGATAAAATATATCAATAAGGCCGCTTTTGGCTGGAAATTCAAAAAATCGTAATGTATAATACTTTTTTGAGAATTCTCTACAATAGATCATAGCAGAAGCGCACGGTTTTGTGATGCTTCGGAAATGGAGGAAGCATATGTTAGATTGTTTAAAAAAAGTGGATGGTAAAAAATTAGGAGTGTTTGCAGCCGGTGTAGCATTTGGTACTGCAGGTATCAAAGTATTATCCAGCAAAGATGCAAAGAAGCTTTATACAAATTGTACAGCAGCCGTTCTTCGTGCTAAGGAGTGTGTATTAAAGACAGCAACGAAAGTGCAGGAGAATGCCGAGGATATTTATGCAGAGGCACAGCAGATCAATGAGGACCGTGCGGAAGCAGAAGAGGTTCTTGGTGAGGAAGAGACTGTAGAAGCGGAAACAACAGAAGAATAATTAACGCTGCACCTGTGGACGGGGTCGCTGTCTACAGGTGTTTTGTCGTTTATTGTCCGGGTGTGCTCTGTGCAGAGATGCCCGGACAGTGTTTTAATTAGAATACCGGTTTCAATGGTTAGAAAGGCATGAATAATTATGAAGTTTGTCATTAAACATGAGATAAGAGGTCGTATTCGAGTACATCTGATCGGAAAAGCAATGAGTTTTGTGCAGGCAGACACGTTGCAATATCAATTTGAGCAGATGAAAGATGTAACGGCGGTCAAGGTACAGGAACGTACTATGGACGTTACGATCTGTTATATAGGAAGCCGTAAACATATTATTACGGCATTAGGACAGTTTTCTTATGATAAGGTGGAAGTGCCGGAGGTGTATCTCAAAAATTCAGGACGGGAAATGAATCGTTTTTATTGGGATAAATTGGTTGATCAGACGGTAGTACATTTTGTAAACAAGATATTTTTGCCGGCACCGTTACGGGCTGGGATCGCTACTGTGAGATCGGTCAAATATATTGTGCAGGGTGTTAAGACTTTGGCTAAAAGAAAAATAGAAGTACCGGTGTTGGATGCAACGGCGATCAGTGTGTCTTTAATACGAGGTGATTATAAGACGGCGGGCGCTGTCATGTTTTTACTTAGTATGGGTGAGATCTTAGAGGAATGGACGCACAAAAAATCAGTCGGAGATCTGGCACGAAGTCTGTCCCTCAATATTGATAAAGTATGGCTTGTTACCGATGATACGGAAGTGCAGGTGTCGGCTGCGCAGATTAAGGAGCGCGACCGGATTCGTGTACATATGGGAGCTGTTATTCCGTTTGATGGCATTGTGATGGAGGGAGAAGCGTTAGTCAATCAGGCGTCGCTTACCGGAGAGTCGCTGCCGGTGCGTAAGGCGGCAGAAAGTCCTGTTTATGCGGGTACCGTTGTTGAAGAAGGAGAGATTACTCTTTTGGTCAAAGAAAGTACCGGATCCAGCAAATACGAAAAGATCATGACGATGATCGAGGATTCCGAGAAGCTTAAGTCGTCCTTGGAAGGCAAAGCGGAGCACTTAGCTGACCGACTGGTACCATATACGTTTTTGGGTACCGGCCTTACGTTGGCATTGACACGTAATACTGTGAAAGCGTTGTCAGTATTGATGGTTGATTTTTCCTGTGCATTGAAATTGGCAATGCCGTTGTCGGTACTGTCGGCGATCCGTGAATCCAGTGCACATGATATTACTGTGAAAGGCGGTAAATTCTTAGAGGCAGTTGCGGAAGCCGATACGATCGTGTTTGATAAGACAGGAACGCTCACTAAGGCACAGCCTACGGTAGTTGAGGTGATTCCATTTGACGATAGAAGCCCTGATGAGCTGCTTTGTATTGCAGCCTGTTTAGAAGAGCATTTCCCACATTCTATGGCAACGGCAGTTGTTGTTGAGGCAATGAAACGCGGTCTTGTTCATGAAGAACTGCACACGAAAGTAGAATATATTGTGGCACATGGTATTTCCTCTACGATCAATGACAAGAAGATCATTATCGGAAGTCATCATTTTGTCTTTGAAGATGAGGGCGCTGTCGTTCCGGAGGATAAGAAGGAACAGTTTGAGCAGCTTCCGGAGCAATATTCTCATTTGTACATGGCGATGGATGGTAAATTGGTTGCCGTGATCTGTATCGAAGATCCACTGCGAGTTGAGACAGCTGAGGTGATCCGTGAATTAAAACATCTTGGTATTCATAAGGTTGTGATGATGACTGGTGACAGTGACCGCATTGCTGCTAATATTGCTCAAAAGGCTGGTGTTGATGCGTATTATTCGGAAGTGCTTCCGGAGGATAAGGCTAATTTTGTGGAGCAGGAAAAGAAAGCAGGACATAAGGTTATCATGGTTGGTGATGGGATTAATGATTCTCCGGCATTGTCGGCGGCTGATGTAGGCATTGCGATCAGTGAGGGCGCGGAAATCGCCAGAGAGATTGCAGATGTTACGATCGCAGCAGATGACTTGCGTGAGATCATTACACTCAAGAAAATCAGCAATGCTTTGATGAAGCGTATTGACAGAAATTATAAAGTTATTGTAGGATTTAATACAGCACTTATTTTGTTCGGCGTTGGTGGTGTACTTCAGCCAACAATGTCGGCATTATTACACAATACGTCGACCATATTGATCAGTCTGAAGAGCATGGAAAACTTGTTGGAAGAGTAAGATATCATTTGAGAGGGGTATTGTAACAAGAATTAGGAGGAGTTTATGAAAGATATCAAGAAACCAGAGTTTATGCTGGAAGCGATGCGAGGACGGAGAGGGTTTATCGCCGTGCTTGAGATGTTGATCGCGATTGTAGTCTTTGTGGTCAGTTCGATCGCAATGTCCATTGGTACGATTCCTTTAATGATCGGTTATTTCGTGAGTGATCCGGAGTTTATGAAAACGGCACAGGCTGTCGCGGACGGATCGATGGATTCACTGCAATATATGCAGAAAATGCAGGACTATGCACTCCATTTGCCGGATTGGATGACCATTGCAACACTTTTATTAGAAATCCTGATGATTGCGGTTGTTTTTATCTATTGCCGTTTTTTGGAGAAGAGAAAGATCCGTACATTAGGATTTCGTAAGAAGGGAATGCTTCCACAGTATTTGAAGGGTGCTGTGGCTGGAGCACTATTTTTTAGCGTAGCATATTTGATATGTGTTCTAACAGGAAGTATTCATGTAGAAGGATTGGTGACCAATATGGCACCTCTGGGGATTCTTGGTTACCTTGTTGGATATTTGGTACAGGGCATGGCAGAAGAGGTGCTTTGCCGCGGCTATCTGTTTGTATCGTTGTCGAGAAGACATTCCGTCGTGTATTCGGCAGTGCTCAGTGCACTGTTCTTTGCTATGTTACATGGTGCCAATTCCGGCTTGACGCCACTTGCGGTATTTAACTTATTCTTGTTTGGCATTTTCGCAGCACTGTTGTTGGTAAAATGTGAAAATATCTGGGTTGTTGGTGCGTTCCACAGTTTGTGGAATTTTGCACAGGGGAATATTTATGGCATTCAGGTCAGCGGTAATTCTCTACAGCCGGCAATCTTAAACAGCAGCAACGTGAAGGGACATGGTTTGATCAACGGTGCAGGCTTTGGCTTAGAAGGTGGTCTTGGCGTGACGCTTGTACTTGGTCTTGGTATTGTCTATTTGGTGTACAACTTGAACAAACAGGGCAAGATCGTGGAATGGGAAGGATTCCGGCCAGTCGGAGAGAATTATAATAACGATATGCCGAGCGGACAGAATTATGCAGGTCCACAGTATAACGGAAATCAGCAGGATTATGCAGGTTCACAGTATAACGGAAATCAGCAGGATTATGCAGGTTCACAGTACAACGGAAATGAGCAGAGTTATGCAGGTCCACAGTATGGCAGAGAAGAGCAGGATTACGCCGGTTCGCAATATAATGGAAATGAACAGAGTTACAATGGTTCATCATATAACAGCGATCAGGAGGCTTTTGCCAGACCGCAGGAAGAAGCGCAGTTTGGTAAGAGTACAGAAGGCTATGAAAATATGGGCGTAGCACCGGGGCAGACACCTTGGCATCCGGAAACGCCAGAGCAGAAAATGTCCGATGAAAAGACATTTAATGCAGACTATTTTAAGGAATAGACGAGATAAAAAAAGCAAAGCCGGCGCTTTGCTTTGCAAGAATTGCTAAAGCAATTCTTGGTAGCATCACACTATATAACAGCAATTTTCTATTAAGTGAAATAAAGCAAAGCCAGCGCTTTGCTTTGCAAGAATTGCTAAAGCAATTCTTGGTAGCATCACACTATAAAGAGGCATGTATGAATTGTATTCATACATGCCTCTTTTGTTACTTTATAGGAAACTACTCTTTCTCAGATTGTTTCAAGTTTTTTGCGGCTGTTGAGAGCATCAATTTGATTCGGTTTAACTGGTTCACTTCGCTGGCACCCGGATCGTAATCAACAGCAACAATATTGGAATCCGGATAGCAGTGACGTAATTCTTTGATAACACCTTTGCCGACAACGTGGTTTGGCAGACAGCCAAAAGGCTGTGTACAAACAATATTTGGAACACCGGAATGGATCAATTCGATCATCTCACCGGTTAAGAACCAACCCTCACCGGTCTGGTTACCACAGGAAACGATCGGTGAAGCATATTCTGCAAGTTTGGCGATTGGAACCGGTGGGTCAAAGCGTTTACTCTCTGTCAGGGCATCGTGCATCGTCTTGCGATAATGTTCAATAAAACGGATCGCAGCGTTGTTGATCAAAGCACTGGATTTCTTTTTGCCTAAATAATCCGCCTTAAAGTTTGCATTGTAAAGACTGTACATAAAGAAATCGATCAGATCCGGACATACTGCCTCGGCACCTTCAGACTCCAATAATTCGACTAAGAAGTTATTGGCAAGTGGAAGGAATTTAACTAAAATCTCGCCGACAATACCAACACGCGGTTTCTTTATATCCAGCAATGGAAGTTCATCAAATTCTTTCACAATGCCGCGGATATTTTTCTTAAATTCGCTATGTTTTCCGTTTTGAACGGATTTTTGTGCGATCTTCAACCATTTTTCATGCAATGCATTGGCAGATCCCGGAACTGCCTCATAAGGACGTGTTTTGTAGAGGACACGCATAAATACATCGCCGTAGATCAATGCCTGTAATGCACGGTCAGCCATCTTGTAGTTGATGTCTAATCCAGGATTCTTTTCAATGCCGGCGCTCATGGAAATGACAGGAATCTGCTCCATGCCTGCTTTTTCCAAAGCACGACGGATAAATCCGATATAGTTGGTTGCACGACATCCACCACCGGTCTGCGTAATGATCAACGCTACTTTGTTAAGATCATATTTGCCGGAAAGCAATGCCTGCATAAACTGTCCGACAACGAGCAGGGATGGATAACATGCATCGTTGTTTACATACTTTAATCCGTAATCCAGGCACTCGCCGGTGCTAGGTAATACTTCCAAATTGTATCCGCAGGATGCCAGTGCCGGTTCGAGAATATCGAAATGGATCGGAGACATCTGTGGAACAAGGATCGTATAATCTTTACGCATTTGTTCTGTAAAGACTACGCGGTGGTGTGCAGTATCTTTTTTGACCGGTTTGATCTGCTTGCGCTCGCGTTCGCGAACAGCGGCGAGCAGAGAGCGGATACGAATACGTGCAGCACCTAAGTTATTAACTTCGTCAATCTTTAATACCGTATAGATCTTATTCTGCATCGTCAGTATATCGCTGACCTGATCGGTCGTTACCGCATCCAGTCCACAGCCAAATGAGTTAAGCTGGATCAGATCTAAGTCGGAACGGGTTGCCACATAGGAGGCAGCCTTGTACAGACGGGAATGATACATCCACTGATCCATAACGATCGTAGGACGATCTACGTTGCCGAGTTCGGATACACTGTCTTCAGTCAATACGGCAACACCGAAAGAGGTGATCAGCTCAGGAATACCGTGATTGATCTCCGGATCGGTATGATATGGTCTTCCGGCGAGCACGATACCGTGGCAGCCGTTTTCTTCCATATAAGCGAGTACTTCTCGTCCTTTGGCGGACATATCATCACGTACATGCTGCATTTCTTTCCATCCTGCAGCAGCCGCACGGCGGATTTCCTCTTTGGAAATGCCGTTTTCTTCCGTGAAATATTCTACCAGACGTTTTGTTAATATTTTTTCACTCTCAAACGACAGGAACGGGTTTTGATATTTGATCTTGCCATCCTGCAGTTCTTCGACATTATTTTTGATGTTTTCACCATAAGAGGTGACGATCGGGCAGTTGTAATGGTTGCCGGCACCCTCTACCTCACAGCGTTCATATGGCACGCAAGGATAGAAAATGTAATCGAGTCCCTGCTTGATCAGCCAAGATACATGCCCATGCGCAAGTTTTGCCGGATAACATTCGGATTCGCTTGGAATGGACTCAATACCCAGTTCATAGATTTTGCGGCTGGACTCCGGAGAGAGTACTACACGATAGCCAAGTTCGGTAAAGAAAGTAAACCAAAACGGATAATTTTCGTACATATTCAGTACACGTGGAATACCGACCGTACCGCGCACGGCGTGCTCTTCATCCAATGGTTTATAGTGAGCGAAGAGTCGTTTGTTCTTGTATTCAAAAAGGTTTGGAATATTCTTCTTGTTTTTCTGACCGCCAATACCACGTTCACAACGGTTGCCGGAAATAAACTGTCTGCCGCCGGTAAAACGATTGATCGTGAGAAGGCAGTGGTTGGTACAGCCCTTGCAGCGTGCCATGGAGGTTTCGAAACGAAGCTCGTTGATCTGGTCGATCGTGAGCATCGTGCTTTCCTGTCCGGTATAATGATCTCTGGCAATGAGTGCGGCACCAAACGCACCCATGATACCGGCGATATCCGGACGTACGGCTTTGCAGCCGGAAATGCGCTCAAAGCTTCGCAGTACCGCATCGTTATAGAAAGTACCACCTTGAACAACGACTTTTTCACCGAGATCTTTTGGATCAGTCAGCTTGATCACTTTTAACAAAGCATTTTTAATAACGGAATAAGCAAGTCCGGCAGAAATATCTGCAACGCTGGCACCTTCCTTCTGAGCCTGCTTTACTTTGGAATTCATAAATACGGTACAGCGGGATCCAAGATCGATCGGATTCTCGGCAAACAAAGCAACTTTCGCAAAATCAGCGACCTCGTAATTGAGAGATTTTGCAAAGGTTTCGATAAAGGAACCACAGCCGGAGGAACAAGCCTCGTTTAACTGAACTTTATCAACGGAGTGGTTTTTGATCTTGATGCATTTCATATCCTGACCACCGATATCCAAGATACAGTCTACTTCCGGTTCAAAGAACGCAGCAGCATTGTAGTGTGCTACCGTTTCTACTTCACCCTCGTCTAAAAGGAGCGCAGCCTTTAACAGTGCTTCGCCATATCCGGTAGAGCAGGATCGAACAATCTGTGCTCCAGCCGGCATTTTACTGTAAATATCTTTGATCGCCTTGATCGCTGTTTTCAGCGGGCTTCCGTTGTTGTTGCTGTAAAATGAGTACAGCAGGGAACCGTCTTCGCCGATCACAGCTACCTTTGTTGTAGTAGAACCGGCGTCGATCCCTAAGAATAAATTGCCTTTATAACTTGCAAAATCGCCTTTCTTTACATCATTTTGCGCATGCTTTTGCAAGAAATCATCGTATTCTGCCTGATCCTTAAAAAGAGGCTCCATACGGGTTACTTCAAATTCCATCTTGATCTCTTGGGAAAGATCGGTGTGTAATTTGCCAAGGCTTGATATATCTTCTTCCTTGGCGTTCATTGCTGCACCGGAGGCTGCAAACAGATGAGAATGTTCCGGAGCGATGATCTGGTCGCCTTCCAGACCGAGAGTACGGATAAATGCCTGCTTTAATTCGGTCAGGAAATGAAGCGGACCGCCTAAGAATGCAACATTACCGCGAATTGGTTTACCGCAGGCAAGACCACTGATCGTCTGATTGACCACTGCCTGAAAAATAGAGGCTGAGAGATCTTCTTTGGTTGCACCTTCGTTGATCAGAGGTTGAATATCCGTTTTGGCAAATACGCCGCATCGAGCTGCGATTGGGTAAATTGCTTTATAATTTTTAGCATATTCATTTAATCCGCTGGCATCCGTTTTTAATAAGGTAGCCATTTGGTCAATAAAGGACCCGGTACCACCGGCGCAGATTCCGTTCATACGCTGGTCGATACCACCGGTAAAATATATGATTTTAGCGTCTTCCCCGCCTAATTCGATGGCGACATCGGTGTGAGGGGCGTAATCTTTGAGTGATGTTGCAACTGCTACTACCTCCTGTACGAAAGGAACGTTCAGATATTTGGACAGCGTCAGTCCACCGGATCCGGTAATGACCGGAGCAACCGGCAGATCACCAAATTCATCATAGGCTTTTTCAATAATAGCAGCAAGAGTTTCCTGGATGTTGGCATAGTGCCGTTGATAATCGGAAAAAATAATTTCGCCATCTTTATTTAACAGCGCAATTTTTACGGTTGTGGAACCGATATCGATTCCCAATGTATTCATGTGTAATTTCATAAATACCCTCCATCTAGTATCTTGTATTACTCTTAGTTTCTAATGGTATGTCAGCAACGATAAATTATGAGTTTGTGCATGCTTTGCGAGGCACAAAAATTCGCCACATTTTCCTATTATAATGCTATTATGAGAGGAATGCAATAAACATTTTTTGCTTTTGTGGAGTGAGATCCGGATCCGCGGCTGCGAGTAGAGTCACCATTTCACGGAAAGCAGAATATACTGTAGCAAATAAAGGCATAAGGTGAATACACCATGAATCATGAGTATTGTAATGGACATATGCATATGATAAAGAAAGGAGATACACTGTACGCTTTGAGCCGAAGATATCATGTCCCGCTGGAAGTGATGTTACGTGCCAATCCTTATGTAGATGTATATAATCTACAGCCGGGTGATACTGTTTGCATTCCGGGAAAGAAAGCAGATGGATGCAATATAAATCTGATCATGCCGCGGATGGGTAACGGACAGGAGGAGATGACACCGGACGTGCAGGAAAATATCGCAGAGACTTCCGTTGATGCTGACCGTTCCGAAGAAGATCAGGAGAGACAATCCCATGAAATGACGCGGGAGTTTGACACGACAGTTCCCTATGATGACAGGTATGTGACCGAGCAGGGAGATTCCCTGCAGTCTTTCTTACAGAGAATGAACGTTTCGCTGAATGATTTTTTGGAGCAGAATGAGCCAGAGGACGTCATGCTGCTGCCAGGTATTGCATATCGTAAATAGCAGAGATGCAGCCTGTTGTAAATAGCATATTTTGTCGCAGGATACACCCGCTTGCGGACGGGGAATCCAATTGACAAAGAATACGCGTCACACTATAATGAAATGTACTATGGCGTTCTTTTCGATTGCTGTAAAAATACGCTGTAGTACATTTTTGAATTGCATGTAAAATATCCTGTGAACAGATGGGCTTTTGCAGGGAAAATACCTGAAAATATCAGGCATAGAAAGGACAAGTATATGATACAATGGTTAAATAAGATGGAACGCAAATTTGGAAAGTATGCGATCCCTGACTTGACACGTTACGTAGTTGGTGCATATTGTCTCGGTGCTTTGTTAGAGATGCTGACAAATTTTGGGATAATACCGTTTGATATTTATTATAACTGGCTTTGTCTGGATATGAGCAAGGTGGCGCATGGACAAGTCTGGAGATTGTTTACGTATTTGCTGGAACCGTATGGCTTTAGCGGCAGCACGTCCTTTGTACTCAGCGTGTTGTTTTTGGTGATCCAGGTTAATCTGTTTTTCTTGTTTGGACGATCTTTGGAACGGGCCTGGGGAACGTTTCGGTTTAACATGTATTTCTTTAGTGGTTATCTGTTAAATATTATTGCAGCACTAATCCTGTATTTAAGTCCGTTTCATATTGCAATTTATGATTCCGGTTTTCAGTATGTTTACTGGGCGATGTTCTTTGCTTTTGCACTGATCCAGCCGGACACGGAGTTACTTTTGTATTTTGTGCTTCCGATCAAAGTAAAATGGCTTGCGCTATTCGATGCGATTTATATGTGCTATTTGATAGTGGGCAATTTTGTGGCAGGTTTTCGCATGATGGGAATGACAGCCGTGTATGGAGCACAGGCACAGGCGTATGGCTGGATGCATATTAGTCAGGCGTTTGCGGTTATCGTAGCAATGGGGAACTTCTTACTGTTCTTCTTCCTGACGCGGGATTACAAGCGGATGTCATATGGAGAGCAGAGGAGACGAAGAGGTTTTAAGAAGAAGATGAAAGCAGCGGGTGCCGGACAGCGTATTGTGCATCGCTGTGCAATTTGTGGCAGGACTCAGGAGGAATTTCCGGATCTGGAATTTCGTTACTGCTCCAAATGTGAGGGCAATTATGAATATTGTGCGGATCATTTATTTACACATCAGCATGTCAAAAAATACATGTAATTATTTAGGAGGAAGGTTGAAATGACAGCAATTACAGTTATTGCTATTTTGGCTGCGGCCGCAACGATCTATGGCTTTGTTGCAATGGATTCGTGTGAGCGCGTTAAAGTGGCAACAAAAGGAAAGAAGAAGAAATACCAGGTACAGGAGGTTCCGGAGACGGGTATTCTTTTTATGGTGATCATGGCGGTCGCATTGATCGTTCGCTATATTGCGGCAGCAAAATATTTTGGCAATGAAACGGATATGAACTGTTTTATCGCTTGGGGGGACATGGTCTTTAAGGATGGGATTGGTAATTTTTATTCTTCAGATTCTTTTACAGACTATCCACCTGGATATATGTATATTCTGTATATGGTCGGTGCGATCCGTCATGTACTTGGGGTGGCTTGGAATTCTACGCTTAGCGTGATGCTTACTAAGACACCGGCGATCATTGCCGATCTGGCCACGGCTTACCTGCTGTTTCGCATTGCCGGAAAGCGTTGGACGCAGAAGGGTGCGGGAATTTTAACAGCAATCTATCTGTTTGCACCGGCGGTACTGCTCGATGGAGCGATCTGGGGACAGACAGATGCAGTATTTACCTTTTTCGTTGTATTAATGATCTATTTGGTGACAGAGCGTAAGTTGATCCCGTCGTATTTTGTATTTGCAGTTGCAGTATTGGTAAAACCGCAGTCTCTTATTTTTACACCGGTATTGATCTATGGCATTATCGATCAGGTGTTTTTGGACGGCTTTGACTGGAAGAATTTTTGGAAGAATCTGGGGCTTGGCCTGGCAGCGATTGCGATGATTGCCCTGCTGATGCTCCCGTTCGGATTTAAGGATGCGTTATCACAGTATACGGAGACATTGGCATCTTACAAATTTGCCAGTGTAAATGCTTATAATATTTGGACATTGTTTGGACAAAACTGGGCCGAACAGACGAAACACTTTATGGGTATCACGTATCAGACTTGGGGAACCATTTTTATTATTTTGATCGTGGCAGCAGCTACCTGGCTTCATTTCCGTGCAAAAAATAATCCGGCACGTTACTATTTTGTCGGGGCATTTATCGTAACAGGAATGTTTTTGCTGTCAGTTCGCATGCATGAGCGTTATGTGTATCCGGCGATCATTATGCTGTTGTTTTCATTTGCGATGCGTCCGAAACGTGAGATTGCCTATTTATTTACCGGGTTGTCAGGAATGGCATTTTTCAATATGGCACATGTTGAGTTTGTGTATGATCTGAATAATTTCAACGCCAAGGAACCGGTGACCTTAGCAATTGCAGCCGGTATGGTGATCGTATTTGGCTACATGGTATATGTAGCGTTGACATGCTTTAACGGTTATTTGTCAGAGGGTGAGATCGCGCGTACTTCGACCGGACGGCCTGCACAGGCAAGACGTAAGAATACGCATGCGAATAATGCACGTAACAATGTAAGCAAAAAGGAATCAGAGGGCAAGATCGCCCGTTCTGTAACGCTCAGCAAGATGACGAAAGTTGACTGGATCGCAATGGCAGTGATCACATTGATCTACGCAGTGGTAGCATTTGCGCGTCTGGGAAATATGTCGGCGCCGGAAACAGCATATTCTGCTGTGAAAGAAGGAGCGATCGTTCTTGATTTTGGTGAAACTACCAACATTTCACAGTTATGGGATTATCTAGGGTATGAAAATAATCCGCACTATAACATTGAATACAGTAACAATAAGGATTCCGGTTATACAACATTTTCGACCGGTGTTACAGATGACAATGGTAATACGCAGAGCTATTGGGATGCAGGTTCTGTATTTTGCTGGAACAGTCTTACATTGAATGTTCAGGCAAGATATGTCAAAATTTCTCCGACGGAGGATAATTACGAGGATAGTCTGTTAGAGCTTGTGTTCTTGGATAGCAATGGCAAAAAATTGGAGCCTGTGAATCGAGATGAGTATAAAAATTTGTTTGATGAGCAGGATGAATTTGAGGGACGTGCCAGTGCAATGAACGGTACGTACTTTGATGAGATCTATCATGGACGTACGGCATACGAGATGATACATAAGCTGTACTGTTATGAAAACACGCATCCGCCACTTGGTAAAATATTCATCGCCTGCGGTGTACTCATGTTTGGAATGAATCCATTCGGATGGCGTTTTATGGGAACCTTATTCGGAGTATTTATGGTTCCGATCATTTATTTGTTTGCCAAACGTTTCTTCAACAAGGAATGGATCAGCATTGTGACAACGTTATTGTTTACGTTTGACTTTATGCATTTCGTGCAGACAAGAATAGCGACGATCGATGTGTTTGTTACATTGTTTATTATGTTGTCGTATTACTTCATGTACTGCTATCTGCAGAAGAGTTTTTACGACACAAAGCTGCAAAAGACATTCATACCGCTTGGACTTTGCGGTGTTGCAATGGGGCTTAGCTGGGCCAGTAAGTGGACCGGAATTTATTCCTCGGTAGGTCTGTGTATATTGTTCTTCCTGCATATGTATCGCAGATATCGTGAATATGTCATTGCCTGCAAGACACCACGCGGTCAGACGAATGGTATTTCACATGCGTATATTATTGATAATTTTAGCAGTTATTTTTGGAAGACGATTGGATTCTGTTGCGTCTTTTTTGTGGCAGTTCCGGCGATCATTTATATATTGTCTTATATTCCATTTAATGATGGAACAGACCATAACTTATTGACGCGCGTGATCAATGCACAGAAAACGATGTTCGATTATCATTCTGCTTTGAAAGCGGATCATCCGTATTCTTCCAAATGGTATGAGTGGCCGATCATGACAAGACCGATCTGGTATTATTCCGGAACGATTGGCAATCTGCGTGAGGGTATCAGTGCCTTTGGTAATCCACTTGTTTGGTGGGCCGGCATTCCGGCAGCGTTTTATATGCTGTATCTGCTGTGGAAAGATAAAGACCGCAAGGCTGGATTTTTGCTGATCGGGTATCTGTCGCAGTATGCACCTTGGTTCTTGGTAAGCCGTGTGGTATTTATTTATCATTATTTTCCAAGCGTACCTTTCGTTGCCGCTATGGTGGGATACAGTTTCTTTAAGCTGGCTCAATGGAAACCAAAGATCAAACCGGCGATCTATGTCTATGTTGCCTGTGCGATCGGGTTATTTATCCTATTTTATCCGGTGTTGTCCGGGCTTGCGATCGATCCGGCATTTGCAACCAAGTATTTGAAATGGTTTGATAGTTGGGTATTGTTACAGACTTGGTAATTTGATCAGGAACAGGGTGGTAAAAATGTCATAAATTTGATGATCTGACAGAATATGGATGTCAGGTCATCACGGAATAGAAAGGTAAAAATATGAGCAATAAGTTACGAGAGTGTGTCAATAAATTACATAGTAATAAAGAAGTTGGGGATCTGTTACCAGAATATCTGAAGCAGAGCATGATCCTTCATGATGGATATACAAGGATCAAATTGATGATGGAATATTACATGTTTTACGAGGTGGTCACAGAAGATATCAACCCATATATTGCGATGGCAAAGGAAATGATCACTTCTTTGAATGAGACAGTGGGACAGGCGATGTCTGATACATTGGATGATACACAGAGAAAACAGTTGGTCGATCATATTTTAGCAATGCGTACGGAAGTGATCGACCGTATGCAGGTGTTGACCGGATATGTGGACTGCTTTGTCGTATATGAATATATTTTAAACCGTATTCAATATCGGTTTGATGAGAAAGAAGTTTTGCCGGAAGACACTGCATTTGCACAGGAGGTTATGAATTTTATCTTTGGTTCAAATGATAATGTGACGATCAATGATAATTTACGCGTGGTACTGGGACAGCTTCCGATGCGAATGACCCGTTCTCATTATTTTGATCTGATCAAAAACTGCATTTCCGTTTATAAGGGCAGTGAGATAGAATCATTGGAGGGATTTTTGTATATGTTCCGTACCAGTGCCATGTTGTATAAGCATCCTGCACAGGAACAGTATTTTACGGAATTTGCCGGTGTGCTTCAGGAATTGATGGAAGCAGACTACGAGCATATGGATCGCACATTATATGAATTGTATGCAGAAAAAGTACGAGTCAGTGCTTCAAAGCTCAATGATCTATCTGATCTGTATATGCAGATTGGACAGATTATCAATGGTGTGTATACGTTAGTGGTGACAGAACCTTATTGTGTTGATGAAGAGAAAATGACGGTAGTAGATGATGTGATCCGAGGCATCAATGCACTCTTTTTGGAAAAAGAGATTGATCTTTGGCAGAGGGAGGATCTTTTGACAGAAGAGGATCGCTTAAATTGGCTTGCCGAGAAGCTTCCTGCGGTTGAAGGCCAACAGGAAAAGTTATATCAGTCTGTTAATGTAGCGGAAGCGGCACTGGATGAACTATTGGAAGGACGAGCAGAGGAAATTGAGGAAGCAGGGCTTAGTGATGCTTTTATCAAACTGCATCATTTGTCACAGCTTAATTCGAGCAGTGTCTTTGCACCATTGGAGAGTCAGGAATCAGCAGGGGTCGTTACGGCAGAGATCGCAGAGCAGGAAACAGAAAAACTGCTTAGTGAGCTGAAAGAGTTATTTCAAGGACGCAGCCGTATGTTTCGCCGTGCCATCATGGCCGCCACTGTGGAAAAATTACCAACCTTTTTCAAGAGTGCACAGGAGATCGCAGACTACATGATGAACGCACTGAACCAATGTGACGATGAAGCAGAAAAGTATGCATCCAAACAACTGATCCTCGAAATGATCCGGTAATCACACCCAACTTTGCATACCCACTATTGCTTTAGGCTCACATATTGCTTATTATGTCAATGACTAGATGGCATTTTGCAGCCACCAAAGAATGACTTCTGCCATCAGAGAACTGTAGTAATTGCCTTGCCGCATTTTGTTTTTACAGTGATTTCTAAATTTTGTTGTCT
>ERZ773193.852-NODE-852-length-43401-cov-3.678517_pt1 | contig 43401 bp, 34 predicted proteins | sample MGYA00511110_ERZ773193 | MGnify/ENA primary metagenome ERZ773193 (study PRJEB29015, sample SAMEA2737784) | human gut metagenome | biome: human gut; feature: human-associated habitat; material: faeces | place: China | collected 2012 ... | reverse complement strand
GTGAAGTCGCCAAATAGATCACGCATTCCGACAAAGGTATACGAGCTTCCGGCATACCGATTTTATGCACGACTTCAAAACAAGTATTCGCAATCAAAATTGCATTCGGGTTCGCCAATCCAATATCCTCCGCAGCGGAAATAATCAAGCGACGGGCTATAAACTTCGGGTCCTCTCCCCCTTGCAACATACGAGCCATCCAATAAACCGCCGCGTTCGGATCCCCTCCCCGGATGGATTTGATCATCGCAGAAACAATATCATAATGCTGTTCCCCGTCCTTATCATACATCAACGGATTCTCATGTAACTCCCGATGCACCGTCTCGTTATCAATCACAATATCCCCCTCTCCCAATCCATTCACCACCAATTCCAAGATATTCAACAATTTCCGGGCATCACCGCCACTATAAGAAATCATGGCCTCTTTCTCCTTCACCGTGATATTACGCTTACTCAAATAATAATCCTTGGTCACAGCACGGTCTATCAAATCCTCGAGATCCTTTTTCTCTTGAGACTTTAACACGTACACCTGACAACGCGATAAAAGCGGGGAAATCACCTCGAAGGAAGGATTTTCAGTCGTGGCCCCGATAAGCGTCACGGTACCTTTCTCGACGGCTGCCAACAAAGAATCCTGCTGAGCTTTCGAGAATCGATGGATTTCATCGATAAACAGAATAGGATTCGGCGTGTTAAAAAATCGTTGTCCCTCGGCTTTCTGAATCACTTCACGCACATCCTTTACCCCGGAACTCACGGCACTCAACACGTAAAACGGACGTTTCAACTGTTCCGCGATAATCATCGCCAACGTCGTTTTCCCGACTCCCGGAGGCCCCCATAAAATAAAGGAAGACACAACTCCCGAATCAATCATCTTTCGTAGCACCTTGCCCGGTCCTACCAGATGTTGCTGCCCGATATAGTCTTCTAAAGACTTCGGTCTCATTCGCTCTGCCAACGGCTTATTCTCCATGTTTCTCTTCTTTCTGTCCACACAAAGATACTCAAAAATTCAGTGGAGAAAAAACATAAAAGGGAGTTCATACAAAAAGCGGGACCCACTCATCGTGTATCCCGCTTCAATATTTTATTACAGTACTATTTACAGGTCAGTATTCTTTTCCGGAAGTTCGCCATTGATTGCAGCTTTTACCACGCCAATAGCCTCTTCTAAGCCTTCGACAAACTTGTCAAAGTCTTCTTTATACAAGAACACTTTATGTTTCTCGTAGCTTGGATTACCATTATTATCAAATTTTTTCTTGCTCTCGGTGATCGTCAAATAGTAATCATTATTACGAGTCGCCTTCACATCAAAAAAATAAGTTCTTTTCCCTGCTTTCACTGCATTGGAATAGATTTCATCTCTATCGTTCGTATCCATTCCGTCGTTTTGTTCGTATCCTTCCATTGTTTCTCAATTTTATTTGACTTCGCACCTCAAATGTAGAAAAAACAAAGTAATAAATAGCCTTTTTTAATCTTTTTTTTTATCGATTCTCGTTTTTACATATAAAAGACATCACCAAACACCATATAAAAATGCATTTACACCTCTTTCTTTCTCATCCCGAACCAAACATCCCCTTTATCATTAAAATTACAATTCATTGGTTATCTTTAAAATACCTTCATCGAGAATCCCGTTTATTTCCTTGGGAAAGCGAAATAATATGGGTATATTTGTATATATAAATAAACAGTTATGATAGGAATCTATTTTATTATTATAGCCGTAATTATCGGCCTGGCTTTCTTAGGACTGGGAATTTCGACCTTTTTCAGCAAGAAAAAGAAATTTCCGGATACCCATATCGGAAAAAATAAAGCCATGAAAGAACGAGGTATCAGTTGTGCAGCCACCACGGATCGCAAGGAAAGAGCAAGTTACAAACCAATTGAAATAAAAAAAGCAAAATAAAAAGGGAGGTCTTAAAGCCTCCCTTTTCCATGATCATACTTCGATCATATTATTTCTTATACATTCCCAAATCCTTCAATTCGAAGTCATTGATAAATGCTGCATATCCGGCAACCTTTGACTGACCGTATTTCACGAATATCTCGGCAGATTTAGCAAAACGATCACAACGTTGAGAATCTAACAACAGCAAGTAACCTAAAATAATATAACCTGCCATTTCAACCAAACGACGAGCATGGAAATCCACGTATTCCGTCTCCCCGACAGCTGTTACTTTTGTCACGGCAGCCTCGAACGCTCCGGTCATGCCTTTCAATATCTCACGAACATATTCTTGTTCCGGACGGATAGAGGCTTGTTCGTATTCTTCACGGATTTGTTTCAAGAATTGTCCCGTGGTCACACCGCGAATAGCAGCCACGACCTGCAACTGAGAAGTTCCTTCGTAAATATTCGTGATACGCGCATCACGCACCAGACGCTCGATCGGGTAATCCTTCATGAATCCGGAACCTCCGTGAATCTGCAACGCATCATAAGCAATCTCGTTCGCATATTCGCTGGAGAACAATTTCAATAGCGGGGTGAAGATATCAGCCAACTTCTGGTATTTCTTCATCTCCTCGCGCTCTTCTTTATTTAATGTACGCTCGTTAGCGATGTGCGTGTAAGCCTTGTACATATCAACAAAACGGCTGGTCTCGTAAAGAACAGAACGAGAAGCTTGTAATTTAGCCTCCATGTTAGTCAACATCTCGTATACAGCCGGGAATTCGATAATTGCTTTACCGAACTGACGTCTTTCCTGAGCATATTTCAAACCTTCACGGTAAGCGGCTTCAGCAATACCCACAGATTGAGCACCAACACCCAAACGGGCACCATTCATCAAAGACATCACGTACTTGATCAATCCAAGTTTACGCTCTCCAACCAATTCAGCCGGAGCATCCTTAAACACCAACTCGCAAGTCGGGGAACCTTTGATACCCAATTTATTCTCGATACGACGAACGGTCATTCCACCGTTAGCCTTGTCATAGATAAACATGGACAAACCGCGTCCGTCATGAGTACCTTCTTCAGAACGGGCAAGTACCAATGAAATATGAGCGTCACCATTCGTGATAAAACGTTTCACGCCATTCAGATACCATTTCCCGTCTTTCTCGCAGTAGGTAGCTTTCAACTGTACGGACTGCAAATCCGATCCGGCATCCGGCTCGGTCAAGTCCATCGCGTAAGTATCGCCTTTAGCGGCACGAGGTAAGTATTGACGTTTTTGCTCCTCGCTGGCGAACTCGTGAATCGTTTCAGCACAATCCTGTAATCCCCAGATGTTAGCAAAACCGCCATCTCCACGGGAAACCAGTTCCGCCGCCATCACGTAAGGCACCATCGGGAAGTTCAACCCGTCATACTCACGCGGTAATGACATACCGTACAATCCGGCCTGAGCCAGCATATCATGATTTTGTTGAGTTCCGGCAGCATATTTTACCCGACCGTCAATTACTTCCGGTCCCTCGTGATCCACACCCTCTGCATTTTCAGCCAGCACGTTACCACAAATATCTCCCACGATCTCCAACACTCTATCATAATTATCCATTGCATCCTCGAAATCACGCGGTGCGATCTCGCATTTTCCTGCATCCTCGAAATTGCGCTCTTTCAAAGCAACAATTTTCTTCATCAAGGGATGTCCCAAGTGGAACTTTAAATCCTCGTTATCTGTATAGAAATTTGCCATACCTTATTCCATTTTAAATTTTAAATTTTAGATTTTAGATTGTATTTCCCGACGACTCTATTCCAATTTAAAATTTACAATCTAAAATTTACAATTGTCTACTTGCTGTTCTTCTTATAATACTGGATCATCTTGGGGATAACCACGTTCAAGTCACCCGTAATCACGTAATCGGCAAATTTATTAATCGGAGCGTTTGCATCCGTGTTAATAGCAATTACCATAGAAGACTCTTCCATTCCGGCTGTATGCTGAATCTGCCCGGAAATACCGCAAGCAATATATAATTTAGGACGAACCGTTGTTCCTGTCTGTCCGATCTGACGTTCATGTTCGCAGAACCCGGCATCAACAGCGGCACGAGAAGCACCCACTTCCCCGCCTAAAACAGCGGCCAGCTCGTATAATAAGTTAAAGTTCTCCTTGGAACCTACTCCGTACCCACCGGCAACAATGATCGGAGCAGCCTTAATATTCACTTTGGATTTCTCCATGTGACGCTCGATCACCCTTACCACCAAGTCGGTGTCATCCAGATACTCGTCCACGTTCAATTTCTTCACTTCTCCCTGATGTTGAAGATTGAAGATTTCTTTCTTCATCACACCCTCGCGAACCGTGGCCATCTGCGGACGACATTCCGGGTTCACGATCGTGGCCACGATGTTTCCTCCAAAGGCCGGACGAATCTGGTATAACAAATTCTCGTATTTTTTCCCGCTCTTGGCGTCGGTATATTCACCGATTTCAAGACTCGTACAGTCTGCCGTCAAACCGCTATGTAACGCAGAAGACACGCGAGGTCCTAAATCACGTCCCACGCTGGTAGCTCCCATCAAAGCCACCTGTGGTTTCTCGGCGTCAAACAAACGTACCAACATTTTCGTGTGAGGTAACGTCGTGTAAGGAGCCAGTCGAGCATCGTCACCAACCCAAAGCACGTCCACACCATAAGGGAATACTTGTTTTTCAATATTTTTCAATCCTTCGCCTAAAGCGATAGCCTCCAACTTCACGCCAAGTTTTGTTGCAAGGGCACGTCCTTTGGTCAATAATTCGAGACTCACGTCGGCAACCGTTCCCTCTTCTATTTCGCAATATACAAATACACTGTTCATATCATTTAAAATTTTAGATTTTAGATTTTAGATTCTATAAATTCAAATTGCCTCGTTTTAATACTCTTCAATTTAAAATTTACAATTTAAAATCTAAAATTACCCGATTGTATGGTTCGTTATCAACTCTTTCATCATGGCATCCAATTCAGCATCCGTGCCGGTAAGTACTTTGGCCTCTTTAGCTTGGAATACCACACTCTCGATATTCTTCACCTTGGTTGGTGATCCGCTCAAACCGAGATCTTCCGGGTTACTCTGAATATCATTCACGCTCCATTCGGTCAATTTCAAATACGGGCGTTCGTTCACCAGTGCAAAATAATCCTCGTTAGCATCCTGAGCCTCTTGAGTTCCTTTCGCATTTTTGTATTTCATCACGAAACGTGCATTTCTCGGACGACAAGCTGCGGCAGAACCGTTCACGGTTACCACGCAAGGCATCGGGCAAGTCACCACTTCAATACCTCTTTCCAAACGGCGTTTGATCGTCACGATCTTCCCGTCACAGCCTTGAATTTCTTCTGCATAAGTGACCTGCGGTAAAGCCAATTTCTCTGCTACCTGCGGCCCCACCTGAGCGGTATCCCCGTCAATAGCCTGACGACCGCAAATGATCAGATCATATTCCAAATTACGTAATGCACAAGACAAAGCGTAAGAAGTTGCCAACGTATCCGAACCGGCAAAAGCACGATCAGACAATAAATAACCTCCATCTGCACCCCGGTACATAGCCTCACGGATGATCTCGGCAGCACGGCCGGGGCCCATCGTCAGCACATGAACGGTCGTCCCTTCAATTGTATCTTTTAATCTTAAAGCTTGCTCTAAAGCATTTAAATCCTCAGGATTGAAGATGGCAGGTAAAGCTGCCCTGTTTACAGTTCCGTCTGCTTTCATCGCATCTTTCCCCACATTTCTCGTATCGGGAACCTGCTTAGCAAGAACAACAATTTTTAGTCCTTTCATATTAATATCCAATTTTATGTTCCAAGTGACATGAAATATTCCTTTGATCTACAACCAGAGACATGAATTCACGCCACGGAATACTCCATATACCAAATATTTTCAACACTAATAAAATTTTAAGCGTGTAAAGATACTATTTCAACTTATAAAACCAAAATTTTAACATCAACTCTTACCAAAATGACCATATAAACCTCTGAAATAAAATATATAACACACAGACATTTGCAATAGAACCGACTTTTGAAGTAATTTTATTTTCTATTCTAAACAAATCCCCTAATTTTGTGTCCCGATGATTCAACACTAAAATTATTCACATTATTAAAAATATAAGAAATGAAATACGACTTAATCGTAATTGGTAGTGGTCCCGGAGGATACGTGGCCGCCATTCGTGCGTCTCAATTAGGAATGACCGTGGCCGTCGTAGAACGTGCCGAACTGGGTGGAATTTGCTTGAACTGGGGATGTATTCCCACGAAATCTTTGCTCAAATCGGCTCAGGTGCTGGAATATGCACATCACGCCGCAGATTACGGGGTAAAAATCGAGAATGCCACTCCCGATTTCGATGCCATCATCGCCCGCAGCCGGGGAGTTGCCGACAAGATGAGCAAAGGAATTCAATACTTATTCAAAAAGAATAACATCACCGTGATCGAAGGTCATGGAAAATTGACTGCAGACAAAACAGTAGAGGTAACAAATGCTGCTGGAGAAAAGACCATTTTCGAGGCTCGACATATCGTTTTAGCCACGGGCGCACGTTCCCGTCAACTACCGAATATCCCTCAGGATGGAAAACGGATTATCGGTTACCGTCAGGCCTTAACTCTTGACCACAAGCCGGAATCCATGATCGTGGTAGGCTCCGGGGCAATCGGTTCCGAATTAGCATATTTCTACAATGCCATGGGGACCAAAGTATTGCTGGTTGAATTCATGCCGACCATCCTGCCACTTGAAGACGAGGAAGTTTCTAAACAAGTGGGACGTTCCTTCAAAAAAGCCGGTATCGACGTGATGGTGAAATCTTCCGTGGAAAGCGTGGAAAGCGGAGAAGGCCTATTGAAAGTGAACATCAAAAACAAGAAAGGCGAGATCGAAGTACACGAGGCTGAAATCGTGTTGTCTGCCGTGGGTATCGCTCCGAACGTGGAAAACATCGGTCTGGAAGAATTGAATATTGAAATGGAAAGAGGTCGTGTGAAAGTAGACGACTACTACCGCACGAACGTGGAAGGCGTTTACGCTATCGGTGACATCGTTCACGGTCCGGCTCTGGCTCATGTGGCATCTGCCGAGGCTATCTGCTGCGTGGAACACATCGCTGGCGTACACACTGAACCGATCGACTACACCAACATCCCCGGATGTACCTACACGACACCGGAAGTTGCATCTGTCGGTTTGAACGAGGCAAAAGCACTGGAAGCCGGTTATGAAATCAAAATCGGTAAATTCCCATTCACGGCATCAGGTAAAGCGAGTGCAGCCGGGGCAAACGAAGGATTCATCAAATTAATCTTCAATGCTGCCGACAACACCCTGCTGGGAGCTCACATGGTAGGAATGAACGTGACCGAAATGATCGCCGAGATGGTACTTGCCCGCAAAGTAAAAGCGACCGCTCATGACATCATCAAAACGGTTCACCCGCACCCGACAATGAGCGAGGCCGTGATGGAAGCTGCCGCCGCCGCTTACGATGAAGTAATCCATATCTAATTGGAAATGGAGAATTGAAAATTCAAAATGAGAATATAAAATGAAAATCACACTACTCACAAGCTCTTTATTATTCATCGGAGCGTCATTATGCGCTCAAACGATCGGTGAAAAAGAACTGAATGACATCAAGGGGAGCTTCCAGAAAGACGCTTCCACGAAAGCCATTCAGAACGTGTTGACCAATGACAAGAATATCCGGGATAATGCTCTTAACCGGGAAATTCAAGGAAAAATAGACCACTATTTCAAATATCGGGTAAAAGTACAGGGTATCACGGATCAGCAAAGTTCCGGACGCTGCTGGATGTTTACCTCCATGAACGTGTTACGCCCGAGTATTATCGAGAAATATAACCTCACGGGATTCGATTTCTCTCACAACTACCTTTACTTCTGGGATATGTTCGAGAAATCTAATCTTTTCCTGGAAAACATGATTGCCACGGCCAACAAGCCGATGGATGACCGGGACGTAACTTTCATGTTCCAAGCTCCCGTGGGTGATGGTGGTGTATGGAACCTCTATTATAACCTGGGAGAAAAATACGGTGTTGTACCCAAGGAAGTCATGCCGGAAACCGCTCACTCGAACAACACGAGTGCCATGGGATCATTGATCAACGAGCGTCTCCGCAAGGGTGGCTACACCATCCGGGAAATGGCCACTCAAGGCAAAAAGATCAAAGAACTACGTGCAGAGAAAGTTTCTATTCTGAAAGACATTTACCGAATCTTGGCTCTTTGCCTAGGCGAACCACCAACCACATTCACTTGGAGATACAAGGATAGAAACGGGGAAATCAAGGAACTGGCAAATTACACTCCCCAACAATTCTACAAGGAGATCACGCCAGCCGATTACAGCCCGAAAAATTACATCATGATCATGAACGACCCGACCCGGGAATATTATAAAGTATATGATATTCAGAACTACCGGAACACCGTCGAGGGGATCAACTGGGTATATCTGAACCTGCCGAACGAGGACATCAAAGAAGCTGCCATTGCTTCCATCAAAGGCAACGAGGCCATGTATACCTCCAGCGACGTGGGCAAATATTTCAACCGGGAAACCGGAATTCTTGACCCGGAAATGTACGACTACAATTCATTGATGGGTGTAGACTTCTCCATGGACAAGAAAACCCGTATCCTGACCCGTCAAAGCGGTTCCGCTCATGCCATGTCATTGGTTGCCGTGGATGTTGACGCAAACGGCAAACCCACGAAATGGGAATTCGAAAACAGCTGGGGGCCGCAAGCCGGACACAACGGTTACCTCACCTTCACCGACAAATGGTTTGACGAATATATCTTCCGGGTAGTTATTCACAAAAAATACTTGGGAGAAAAAGCATTGAAAGCATTAGATCAAAAACCGATCTTGCTGCCGATGTGGGACTATATGTTCTAAAAGAAATTCAAACAATAAGCATAACGCCCGGAGAAATCTCCGGGCGTTACTTTTATTTCATCAGTTTCCGCCCATCCATATCCGCCAACACTCTCATTTGCTGGATGGCAATCCGGTTCAATTTCAACAAACGCTCTTGTTGATCCATACCTTCCTGGATGAAAACGGCATTCAAGTTTTCCATGTTCGAAAGGCAGATCAATTCATTGATCGTGGCATAATCCCGAATATTACCCTTCAAATCCGGATGCACCTCCCGCCATTCGAAAGCTGTCATCCCGAACATGGCCACATTCAACACGTCAGCCTCATTGGCATACACTTGAGAGACCCGTGTCGGAGAAAGTTCTTCCGGGATCAGATTCTGCTTAATCGCATCCGTGTGGATATGATAGTTGATTTTTGAAAGTTCCCGTTTGGCCGACCAACCGAGTTGAGCTTGCTCCTGTTCTTTCAGACGCTGGAATTCCTTGATCAAGTATAATTCAAATTCCACGGAAACCCAACTGGCAAATTTAAACGCAATATCCCTTTGGGCGTACGTACCTCCTCCCGCTCCATTTTTCGTGATAATACCAATAGCACCCGTTGTTTCCACCCAACGAGACGGACTCATCGTGAAAGCATTGTTTCCCGCCTCGTTCAAAAGGGGGTCGAATTCGACCCCTTTAAAATTGAGATTATTCAATTTCTCCCACAGACCAAGATATTCCAAAGTATTCTTTACCCTCATCCAATTCTTCACCACATCTTTAGGTTCAACTGGGTTCTTCTGACGAGCAATATCCGTGATACAGATGTAGTCTATTCCATTTTCCTGTAATGTCCGGATCATTGTGTCCCGAACCTGTATAACCGCCTTCTTTACCATTTATCTAGTTTTTCAATTTTCAAGTTACCCATTACATTTTAAACACACCGAGTCAGAAGTGTCCTTCCCATCTGCCGCACGGGCAAAAACATAAACAACCAGCCCCTCCATTTCTGCCTCTTCCGGGAAATCCATGCTCTCGTTCCAATCCTCCCCACGCATTCCTAATCGCATCACTTTACAGGAATGTGTCGATTCGTGAAGAAGTACACCATAAATCTCGTCATCCAAGAAACAATCTATAGCTTCCACGGCCATTCTTCGGTGCGAGAAATGCACCTTCCGGTTCCCTGACTCCACCTCACAAGCAACTACCGGGCTGACAAGCGCACCCGCCGCCACGCGAAGTTTCGAGTAATCAATAATCCCCCGGTATTCCTGGATAGCTTTCTTATAGCGGACTATCGGTTTCATGGGATTAACCTTTTCAACCGTCACCGCCGTTGTCACGTTCGCACTCGTGAACCCGTTAAAGCCTTTCGGGTATTGGTTTCCCGGAAATCCCAATCGAATCGCCCGAGCCATCCATCCTCTTCTACTCACCACGACAGCAAAAGCCGCAGCTTGTTGCTTTTGCGGCTCCGTGCTAGGTTTACGAGAAATACTCGCTCCCTTACAATAATTCTTACCGTTAGCCCGCACATAGGCAACCACGTTTCCGAATTTTCCCCGCACCTGACCAATAGAGTTTACAAATTCCGCCATAATCCTTTTATTTAATTAAGACCCGCAATATACGACAATCAATTCAAAAATAAAGCTAATTAGCATAAAAGTTGAAATGAAAATTCATCTTCGTTTTTTGAGGAATACCGAATTAATATCTTTATGAACCTTATAGATACCTTATAGAAACATTATATGAACCTTATATATAATAAGGTTTATAAAGTGTAGATATTGTTTATTCAAAATATTATTACTACTATTGTACCGGTATTCATTAATTATTCATTTTTAAATCAGTATTGACATGGACATAACCTCTCCTCTATTTTTAGCCTTACTTGCAAACGGCCCGGTTAAAGCCGACGGGTATACTTATTTTTTGTACGGAGGGAAAGCCCGGAAATGCAAATCCAGCCGGGGCCCCAGAAAGTCCAGAACAGAGGGAGAGAAACAAACCACGGACCGATTCACGGAAGCCCGCAAAATGTGGAAAATTTACAAACGGGCTATCGGGGACTTGCCAATATGGCGAATCGCAGCCCGAGAGAGAGGGTTTTCCAAGAGCGACTCTTTATTCCATTCAACCAATGGAGGATGCCTACTCCCGGGCAAAGGAGTATGGGCATTCAAAACTTTCCGTTTTTCCATGGGAACCCTAGAAGCTCCCGTCATCACCAATTCAGAACGTAACGGGTGGACGGTCACCTTGAACTGGGAAAACGGTATCGATTGCCCGAAAGCAAGCGCCTCGGATCAAGTGTTCGTGGGATATTTCTACGACACGCTACGACGTTCACCCTGTCTACTTCGTGACATACCCGCCCGCAGGGGCGACGAAAGCGTAACTATAGAAATCCCCTCCGGGGACCAACCGGAAGGGACACCACTACATCTTTATTTATTTTTTGGAGACAGCGAACTCGCCCGATTTTCACCCAGCGAGTACACCCAAGTATAAAATCTACCGAGAGAACAACAGTTCCCGGTATTTCGGCAACGGCCAGATCTCGTCGTCCACGAGCAATTCCAGCTTATCCACGTGATAACGGATCTTCTCCAGATAAGGACGGACTTTTTCCGTGTATTCCTCGGCCCGCACCACTTCATCGGCAATCGCATTGGCCTGCTTGCGAGCTTCCGTCATATCGGACACCATCGTCTGTATCTCCCGGATATGATAGGAAATCGTGCGGATAGCCTCGATTTGCACGTCGGCCACGGACTCGTAGTCCGGCAGGATATTCTTCAAAGCGGTCACATTCGTCAACAGCGTGTTCTGATAGGTGATCGCCGTCGGGATAATATGATTCAACACGAGATCCCCCAAAACACGGGATTCAATCTGCAACTTCTTCAAATAAATTTCATTCTTGATCTCGAAACGCGCTTCTAGCTCCCGTTCACTCAATATCCCGTTGTCCACGAACAATCGCTTGGTCTTCTCCGAGCAATAAGCCTTTAAAGCCGGGATACAATCCACCTCCGTGGACAATCCCCGACGGGCAGCCTCTTCCCTCCATTCCTTGCTGTAACCGTTCCCCTCGAAACGCACGGGCTTGGACTCGATGATGTATTTACGCAATATCTGGAAAATTGCCTCATCTTTCTTAACGCCTCTCTCGATTAAAGCATCCGTTTCCTTTTTAAAGGCGATCAACTGCTCGGCAACAGCGGCATTCAACGCGATCATCGGCCCTCCACAATTAGCTGAAGAACCCACAGCGCGGAATTCAAAACGATTCCCGGTAAACGCGAAAGGAGACGTACGATTTCGGTCCGTGTTATCCAGCATGATCTCCGGAATTTTACCCACGTTCAACTTCAACTCGGTCTTCTCGTCCGGGCTCATCTTCCGGTCGCTCACCTTCTCCACCAACTCATCAAGCATTCCCGACAAGTAATTCCCCAAAAACACCGACATGATTACCGGAGGAGCCTCGTCTCCTCCCAGTCGGGCCTCGTTTCCTTGAGAGACGATCGATGCTTTCAGTAAATCACCATGTTCATACACGGCCTTAATTGTCGATACCAGAAAGATCAAGAACTGCATATTCGACTTCGGATTCTTACCCGGAGACAATAGGTTCACTCCCGTGTTCGTCAACAACGACCAGTTATTGTGTTTACCCGAGCCGTTCACCCCCTTGTAGGGTTTCTCGTGCAACAGCACCCGAAAATTATGACGACGGGCCACTTTTTTCATGGTGGACATCAACAACTGATTATGATCGACAGCCAGATTCGCCTCTTCAAAAATAGGGGCACATTCGAATTGATTCGGGGCCACCTCGTTATGACGGGTTTTGATCGGAATTCCCAGACAATGACACTCGTATTCCAGCTCCTCCATGAAAGCCGTAACCCGTGCCGGGATAGAACCGAAATATTGATCCTCCAGTTGTTGATCCTTCGCGGAAGAATGGCCCATGAGCGTACGACCACACAATTTCAGATCGGGACGGGCATTATACAAAGCCTCATCCACCAGAAAATATTCCTGTTCCCATCCCAACGTGGCAATCACTCGCTGCACGTCTTTATCGAAATACTGGCAAATATCCACTGCAGCCCGATCAATCATTGCCAATGACTTTAGCATAGGAGTCTTGAAATCAAGCGCTTCTCCCGTGTAGGCCACGAATACCGTGGGAATACACAACGTGCGGTTATTAATAAAAGCCGGGGAAGCCGGGTCCCAGGCCGTGTAACCGCGAGCCTCGAACGTGTTGCGAATCCCCCCGTTCGGGAAACTGGATGCATCAGGTTCTTGCTGGACAAGTAGTCGCCCGTCAAATGATTCGATCACGTCACCATCCGGCAACAAATCAATAAAAGAATCATGTTTCTCCGCCGTGGCACCATTCAAGGGATGAAACCAATGCGTGTAGTGGGTAACTCCCCGTTCAACAGCCCAAGCCTTCATCGCGGCAGCCACTTGATCAGCCAACCCTCGATCGATAGCCAATCCTTCAGACATTGCCTTTTCCAGCTTTTTATAGGCTTCGATGGAAAGATAGTGACGCATTTTATCCATTGAAAACACGTTTTCTCCAAACACGACAGAACACCTGGGACGTTCCCCGCACTCCACGGGTTTACGACGGGCAATCTCTTGTAAAGCTAAGAATCTAAATTTTGCCATAAATTTGTATTTTTAAAGTAAGCCCTATATTTTCAGGGGTCAAATATATAAAATATTGTTTATTTTCAATATACACCCCTATATTTTTAATACAAACCCTTCAAAAAAAACTCAATTTAACAAGACACACCCCCATAAAACATACCCACGATTATTTATATTCAAAACATGATTGCTTCGAAGGAAGATGAAGGTTCCACCTTTTGGTTCATCTTGCCGTATGTTCCACTGAAATAAATTTTATTACCTTTGGGGAATAAAGAAAACGATTAATCATGAAGAAAATTGCCGCCATTCACGACCTGTCTGGCTACGGAAGAGCTTCATTAACCGTGGCCATCCCCATACTTACACACATGGGATTCCAGGTTTGCCCCCTTCCCACTGCCATACTATCCGCCCATAGCGAATACAAGGATTTCCGCTCGCTGGATCTGACCGATTACATGGAAAGTTTCATCTCTCACTGGAAAGAGTTACAACTCCAATTTGACGCCATTTACACGGGCTACTTGGCCTCCGTGAAACAGATGAGCATCGTTAGTGATTTCTTCGCACATTTCAAGAATGACCAAAATTTCATTCTCGTCGATCCCGTACTGGGAGACCACGGGGAATTATATTCCAGCATGACACCCGACATGGTGGAAGGAATGCGGAAACTCTGTTCCCAAGCCAAGGTGATCACCCCGAACTTGACGGAAGCAGCCTTTCTGCTCGGGTACAACCCGCAACAAGAGATCTCCGTGAAAACCGCAATACAATGGTGCAAACAGTTGAGCGAACTCGGTCCGGAACACGTGATTATCACCTCCGCTCCCGGGAGTAACGCCAAAAACGTGGCCACCCTCGCTTATAACCGCTTGGATCACCGGACCTGGCGAGTATTATGTGACTACATCCCGGCCTCATATCCCGGCACGGGCGACGCTTTTGCCAGCGTAATCACCGGGTGTATGCTCAACGGGGACAGCCTCCCTGAAGCCCTCGACCGAGCCGTACACTTTATCAACATGGGAATTAAAGCTACCTTCGGCTACACTCATAATCCCCTTGACGGCATGAACCAGGAAAAAGTGCTTCACTATCTGAATGAACCACTCCCTTATTACAAGTATGAACTCGTAGAAAATTGAAAATAATATTTAAAATTATTACATGATTAAAGCTATTATTATCGATCTGGACGGAACCACACTTCCTCGCAACGGGCACCAGATAAGCGAGGAAAACCGGGTTGCTCTGGAAGAGGCGGGACAACAAGGCGTGATTCGCATCCTAGCCACGGGACGTTCAGTGTTCTCTCTCAACAACACGCTACCCGAAGGCCTTCCAGTGGATTACATGGTATTTTCCTCCGGGGCCGGCATCATGCACTGGGATGACAAAGAGATTCTTCTCACCCGGGAATTATCGGCCGAAGAAACACGAGACATTGCTACCCATCTCTGGAAATACGATATAAATTTTACCATACAGCAAAGAATTCCCGACAACCATCATTTTTATTACCGGAATATCTCCTCTCTTCACGAAGATTTCCGACGTCGTATCGAAAATTATCCCGGTTTGGGGACTCCCATCTCTTCAATCGACGAGATACAGGGCGGGGCCACTCAATTTCTTGTTATCCTAGACGCACAACAACTCCAACTTCACGGTGATATTCAACAAAAATTATCAACTTATTCCGTGATCCGTTCCACGTCCCCCATCGACAACCAAGCAATCTGGACCGAAATTTTCGCTCCCGAGGTCAATAAAGGTACATCTTGCCAATTGTTGCTAAATCAATTAAACCTGCGTTACGAAGAGTGTGCCGGGCTAGGAAACGACTACAACGACATCGATTTTCTCAACCGCTGCGGCCATCCCTTTGTTGTCTCCAACGCCCCGGAATCCTTACGGGAGCAATTTGACACGATGCCCGCCGACGAAGATAACGGACTGGCTGCATTCGTACGGCACTCATTAAACTTGTAAAGTTCCACGACAGCCAAGCCCATTACCCGTGATATCTATTTGAATACATAAAGAATCATCACAGGGTTCTTTTCCGCTTCTACCTGCCGGAAAAGTTGCTCCACTTTCTTCGTCAACACCACTCCTTCCTTTTTCATTTTATCCCTCATGGCTAACAATTCCTCCGGAGTATATACAGCCACCAACTTCTCGCCGTACTCACCCCATAAATCATCCGGATAAATCATATCCCCTCTCATCGCCACATTTTTAGGCATATAAAAAGCTTTCTCCATTTTCTTGTTATAGATCAACTTACCTGCTTCATAAGTGATGATAAACCAATTCTTCGTTTCATATATTTCATCTTTCGAGAAATATCCTTTTTCTTTTTCCAAACGTGCCACACAAGTGAGATAATCTTTCTGTCCCGGGTCAAAATTATCCGGCACGGAACGATGTACCTTGGTCACGAAACGAGGTTGCAATTTATGCCCGTCATATTCAAAAATCGTATCACACAACGGGGTCACAAAAGAAATCCGCCCATCATAAATCGTTATCGGGTGCCGGGAAAAATCAACCACTCCCATCGGGAAACGGACGTAATGAGGACGCAAGGTGTCAAATTTCGTGAACTTTTTATCCGAAATAAAATAACAGAGTTTGCTCTTACTACACGTGATATACCCCAAATAACGATCTTTTTCCAAGGGATACACCCCCCGCACATAATGCATATATTCCTCACATGCACCATCTTCCTTAAAATCGCCTTCAAAATCATAGGTCACGTATCGTTTCCTCAAAAAACCATCATACACCCCAATCTCCCGTTCCAACGGATCCACGCGAACCCAACCGACCATTCCATACTGTTCCTTGCCTCCTCCTTGACTACCGATTTGCCGCAAAAACTTTCCGGAAATATCAAACAATAAAATATTCTCCCATTGATCTCGTATTCCCCTAACCACAACCAAATCATCGTAAACGGCCAAGCTCTGGATTTCCACGGCATTCCGAGCATCCATCTTCAAAGGTACGGCTTCCCACGACTTGATAAAACGATTCCACTCTTTCGCATCGTTCAATTCAATCACATTGTGTTTATCTAAAATAACCGGTTGATTTTGGGCATACACACTACCTGCCCACAAAACCAGAAACAGGAAAAAATAAATTCTCATCTCTTTACATTTCATTTGTTCAATACTTTTTCAATTCGCGAACTCAACATGGCGTACAATTTCCGGACGGCCCCGTCCTCGTGTTGCCCGGCCAACGCTTTCAACCGTTCACCAAGCTCCTGTAACTTCCATTTCACGACAGGAACGGAAGCATCAGCCACACTCTCCAACAAAGTGTTTACACACACCACCTGCATATCCATCCGGGAAAAAGACACTTCACTATCTGCTTTAAAATCACAGAACAACCTGGAGAATAAATCCTTAAAAAACATATCCGCCGTGTAGATGTTCTCCAAGCATATTTGTTCCATATCCAGCATACGTTTCATAACCTTCGGGGCCAATAATTTTTGAAATACCGCTGTCATTTGCCGGATGTAAATGGCCTTTATATCCCAAGAACATCCCTTGGCCAAAGGGGAAACCAATCCTTTATCACCCGCGAACAAGTACTCTCCCAATAACGCCATCGCTTCCCGCTGCTCCTCTATCGACAAGGGGGTATTTCCTCTCTTTTCTCCAAACCAGGAAACTATCTGCAATAAATATTCACCGTATTTATCAATCAGTTGCCGATTGGCCTCCATGATCGCCCTACCGGAATCATATTGTTTGTCAGAATAAACAATGCTCCCCAAAGACGTATTCAACCGGAGTAAATTATTCAAAGCGTATCCCAACGTTTTCAACGGTTCCGAAGACAAATCTCCCGCTCTAACCTCTATCCCTTGTGATACGGGAAACATGTATCCCGCTGAATATCCCTGAAACGTCTTCCATAAAGCCTCACGATCCATATAAGCATTCTTGCTCGCGGGGAACTCACGATACCCCCACTCGATTGCCAAATAGTCATACTCACCAAGTCGAGGCATAAGTTCCTTGACCGTTACCTTGTCTGATTTTTGAACGGCATAATTATACGGGTTATTATCCATAATGGAGGCCGTGTAACCACGCGCCTTCAACCAAGTCACATTTTTCACCTCTTCCGCGGTATAAGCGACGCTTCCCGCCAAGTTTTCTTTTAATCCCAACACGCTCCCCACAGCCCGCGTCATCTTGCTCCGCAAAATTTCTCCCGCCACGTCAGGATGAAACACGTCTTTCCGGATACGCTCGTCAACGGTCCCGCATTCCAGTAGATACCGCCACAACTCCTTGGGTAAAAAACCGTGTCCGATATTGACCCGACAAGACAGGATTTCTCCCGTTTTAGGATGAAACGTGTAGCCTGTTCGGATGCCGGCCTCGCTTAAATCATAGGCGATTACAGCCCGCTGTTCTTCCAACACGGTTTCCGAATCAGCCATTTTCACCCGTAAGGCATTCTTAAATCCGGCTTTTTCAAAAGCGGCATTCCACGCCAATACACCCTCTTTAATATACGGCACGAATTCGGAAGGGCAACAAGTATCGATATAAAACACAAGCGGATGGGAAGGATTCACTAATTTCCCCTTTCGATACTCTCCCCGGCTGCCTTCCGTTATCCCAAGATTCCATTTCCGAATAATCGAATCCTTCTCTGCCCGGTAAGGATTCTGGGAATAATCCAAGAACGAAATCACGTGATAGCCGAAACGCCTGTCAACAAAACGTTCCCTCATCTCCCGTTCCGGCAGTAACGTTACAACACAACCGATTTCCAACGGTAAAAAACCCCGGGGAGGAATCACGTTATCTAACAATCGTTCGGGAGAGAACCCGTACATTCGATGTATCGTAAAACTTACCCCATCCGGGAATTCATGCACACCGGTAATTCTCGCCCGGGAAACATCCTGATCCCTGACTTGCGGGGCGGCCACTTTAAACCAGTCATCTCCGGTTTTCAACATTTCAGTAACATCTATTATATACCCCTTTCCACCTGCAGAATACGCCACCACGGGATAAACAATATCTACCGGTTGCTTATTCGATTTACACAACGCCTCGTATAATTCGTTATTTTTATTTGCAACCCGCTCAGAAAACAATCGACGTTGTACATAAATCGAATGACCATCCACTTTCTGCAAATACACGACCCCCATGCTTTCCAATGGCCGGGCCACCATATCGAATCCTTTATTCACCTGAGCCCGGATCTCCAATTCCCGACCCAATAAATGTTCCGGTATCTCCATATATACCTTTGCAGAATCGCGGTAAACAGGAAAAATACCGGATATTTTTTCCATCTTCCCATGAAAAAAATCCTCAAAAGCCAATGGCTGTTTCCCGGTATTTTGACCGACACCTTTTCCTACCGTCCAACAACAGATTACCAGGCATAGCAAACACAACCTATATCTTATTTTCATACTCAATCATTAATTTTGTAAAGATTCGATACTTTCTAATAATAAGGCAACCCGCCTTTTCTCTTTTCCCTCCAAGCCTGCCATATAATTCCGTCCCTCTTCCAAAATCTTCCCCATCTCTTCCATTCCCTTCACCAATACTTGAGAAGGAACGTATTCCGTTTTTTCCAATAGAGCCTTCAACTCTTTCACGTAAGCAGACTGAATGACATAACAGGCATCCGAAACAGCAGTATTTTCCCGCCACTCCCGAAATATCCAACGATGCAATTCACCTAAATATTCATCCACGGTATAGACTTCACCCGGCATATATTCTTCCACGCGCGCTATCGTTGCCAACTTCCCGACTAACCTCTCCATCGTGGTTTGATAAAAACGATTCATCAATGTCCGCGTATCCTCCCCGAGACTTTCTCCCAAATCCTCCCGATACAACCAATCGCAAGGTGCCAACACGTACTGCCCGAGAAACGTCATAACCCTCGACATATAATCACGGCTGACCGGTTTATAAAATCTCGTCGTATTCCCCTCACATTTCAATATCCCGCCAATATCCAGCAACACATGATCCACGAACAAGGAATATTGCTGAAGCATCCCGCGAAAACGGGACTTCACGATATGATACGACTGACGATCCGTAAACTTCCACACGTCAGCCATGTTCATCAATCGCTTCAAGTTTTCTATTCCCAAAGAATTGAACTCAACATGATCATTTCCCAAATCTTCCGACTGAGCCCTGATATCCACGCCCCCCTCAAAACGTTTGGAAGAATCACGCGACTCCTGTTTCACCCATTCGTTCCATTCCTCTCCCGTCCGATCCGGTAAATAACGATACCCCCAATCTATGGCAAAACAGTCGTATTCCCCAATCCGGGCAACCCGATTTCTCAAAGGAATACGATCCCATTCCCTAGCCACATAATTGAATCGCATGTAATCCATAATGGAAGATCCCATTCCATGTTTATCCAGAAAAGCATTATCCCGAAGTTGCTCCACGGAATAGAGACTGCTACCTATAAAATTATGCTCCAATCCCAAAGTATGCCCTATTTCGTGAGAAACGACCATCTTCACAATTTCCCCAAGCAGGCTATCGGGCATGACCGTTTCCCGGGCAAGTTTATCGTTCGCACCACATTGGGCAAAATACCATTGTTGCACCAGATCCCAAACGCTACTGAATATTCCGACATGACTGGTCATGATCTCCCCGGATCTGGGGTCAACTGTCGATGGCCCATAAGCATTCCTCACCGGAGACGCTTTCCACGAAATAAAAGAATAACGGGTATCATATTCCGAAAAATCAGGATTTTCCTCCGGAGTCGGGGCCAACTCTCCGCGAATCGCATTTTTAAACCCGATCCGTTCAAACGCCTTCTGCCAAGCGTTCACCGCTTCTATAAAATAGGGCACCCAACGGGACGGTGTTTTACGATCCACGTAAAAAACAATCGGCTTCTCGGGTTCCACCAATTCTCCCCGTGAATACGCCTCCAAGTCCCGAGGGACCAACCTCCACCGTTTCACACAAGAGACCTGGGACAAGGCAAAACGACTTTTTGAAAAATCAGTTTTTGAAAAACTAAAATATCCCACGTCACGATTCTTCTGCCGCCTTTCCAACGGCTGACGGGGCAAAAGGGCCAAGCAAACACCGATTTCCCAACTTGTCGTGTACCTATCGCCGGATCCGTTTCCCCCTCCCACGGGATATTCCTCCACGGAAAAACTCCTGCTGGAACGAATCAAGATATTCTCGGGAAATCCCTTTATTTCGCCAATACGATTCTTTTTACTCTCAACCATACCCATTTTCAATTCAAAACCGAACGGACTCAAATTGAACAAGGGATTATTCATCAACAACCGGGAAACCTCCACCAATACCGAAGAAGAAGTCTTTGCCTGCACGGGTAACACCTCGTTTAACATGAAATCTCCCCGTTGTCGGGCAACATGATGAATACCTCCTTTCCCCGGGTCCACTCCCACCCTATCACACAGAGGCACCTGCAATAACACCTCGTCACCCTCTTTTCGAAAGCAAACAATCATCGGCCCGAAAAAATCCCCGGAATACCCGTAACGTCGATCTTCATCCCTTTTCTTCACCGCAGCCGATTCCAATATCGTTGTCGTTACAAACATATCGCACCCGAGCAGAGAATCAGGTATTTCCCAAAAGATTTGTTCCCCTTGACGATAAGTGGTAAACATACCGGGAATAACCTTTAAGGAATCCTCCGACGGACGAGAATCAAAAAAAGCATCGATCTCCTGTTGGGCTATCGAATGAAAACATAGCCCAATACTAAATAACAGTATAAATTCTATTTTTTTCCACATACAACATTTACTTTTCCATCACATCCCATGATTTTATTCTTCGAAATAGACCGGATCAGAATACAACGATGCCCGGGTAGACACCCCGTCTTCTGCCGTAATCATCTGGAACAAGGTATAAAACAAACGCCATCCTTTTCGCCGATGTTCTTTATAATCCAACACATTGGAGGCACCGAAAGAGGCCGTCACCTCCATGGTATCAACTTTAATTCCCAGTTCGTTAATCTTTGTAAAGTCCGCGCCCGCGGGACGATTCATTTGCGTGAGAGCCACGGAATGCCACACACGATCCCCCTTTTCTAATCGCTGCTCTATTTCAATATCCCCGGAAAGAAGTACCGTTGAACCCGTCACTCCGGCTTGAATACTGACATTCTCATTATTCATTCCCCGGGAACATTCTACAAGGTATTCATGTGCCTTCCCGTCCGCGATCAATTCAACCACTTTCTCTTCCATCGCCGTTCCACGTCGATCGGCCCAATGCCGAACCACTAACGTCACGCTCTCCCCCGGCTTACAATCTACAACAGTTGCCGTGAAACGAATGGTAAATTTACCTCCGTCACGCGAAGCATCAAAGACCGGAGACATCAAGACCGGTGTCCAATCTTGGGGTAACGATGCATCAGGTTTAAACACAAGCCCTTTGGCGGAAACTTGTCCCATACGCATATACCATCCCTGCCCCGTCATATAATCATGAACGAACGCATTTATTCCTAACGACTTACAAGCATTTCCAGACAGTGTAGTATCCCCTTTAAGTGTAGTTTCCAAGACGTTTTGAACTCCATCTTGCTCTACAGTCCGTTCCACCCCCACGTACGCGATAACGGAACGCGCCACGGAATTATCCTGCGCTTCCCAGCTGACCACAAAACTCCGTTTTTCCCGATCTATTTGATAAGGCGGGAAAGTTTTCAACCGAGGTAAATCCATCGTGTATCCCTGAGCTTTGGAAAACAATGGTAGCACGGTACACACGAAAAGAATATATAATATTTTATTCATACACGATAAATCTATTGATACAAGAAGATGTTCCAAGAGTCTGAATCCAAGCTCTTGGAACACTCTTTTCCTGTATCTGGAAATCAATAAAACAATACGTTTTAATTCACCTTCACACTATATCCGAAGTCAACGATCTTGCCGAATCCCTTGTACTCAAGAATTTCGCTATCCGGATCAACCTCTGCAGCCGTGGTCAGTTTCATCTCTAGAATTCCCCCCTCATTTCCACCATAATCCAATGAAGCACCCAAACAATACGGGAAATCATTCCATATCCATGGAGATTCCCAATCATTCGGATCCTCGTTATACCCCGTGTTGTAAAGTGAATTCTTAAACTTCAACCCCGTTATTCTCACGTTAGGATCCTTGTACTCGTAGAGTAACGAGATTTTCGGTACCGTACGGTTAAAATCTACTTTATAAATTTTATTGCCTCCGGCAAAAAACACGGCCTTACCGTAAAGATAACAAGTTGTTACACTCACCTCATTCACACTCATCCCTCCGGGAAGATCAAACGTATACTCACCGGCACATATAGCCTCCTTAGCTTCTTCACCAAAACCGGCAGCATTCAAATCATACACGTGAATCTTCCGATCGGAAGTCGAGAAAAAGGTTGCCAGTACCCCGTACGATCCATCAACATCATAATACATATTCATATTAATCATCTCCTTGTCATCTCCAATATTATCCGGATCGAACACATTCTTAACCCGAGGATTTTCTCCGATTCTCGCAAGCTTTTTCACCGTTTTGCTTGGTTTAAAATAGTCTTCAACTCCATATTTTCGAAAGTACTGGTTATACATATACCCTTCCATAAAATCATTATAAATACCGGTTTTCAAGAAACGGTAATTTTGCTCATCATAAAGAATAAAACCTATACTTCTCAAGGGAGCTACCTTCGTAATTTTGAATTCAGAAGCATCAGCATCATTTTCCCATTTAAGCGGATAATATACAGCGTAACCGTCAGCATTCGCCATGTATAACTTCCCGTTATCAGATAATATCTCTCCCAACACCGGTTCATAAGTATAAGTTGCCAACCACTCCGGTACAAAATTTTCATCATGTTGTACCTTTTTGATATGCAACATCTCACGATAAGTCCATACCTGTTCAAACGAAATGGCATCCATCAAATACACATCTTGATCCGTTCCGACAAATACCACCGGTTTTTGCTTATTAACAATAGCTCCCTGTGGAGACCCGTACATCCAATCCGTTAACAGGTATTTGGGTGTACCACCAATAGGCAAATCTTTTCCCACATCCAATTTGTAGGCATCGGGTATAACCACCCCGCCACTTCCTTCGCCATCTACAGCCCCCAGCACGCATTTACCTTCATTATACTGAAGGACAAACCAACTACGGCTATAGGGAACAATAGGCTTCACGGTCGTTTGCTTATACCACTCGCTCCCATCTTCCCGGTGATCCTGCACCCGCAAACAAACGGACAAAGAATTCACATCCGTCGGCTGAAACAACAATTCACATACTTTTTCCTCCCCGCAAGGAATCCACTCGCTCAATCCCACATCATTCTTCTTCTCTTTTTCCCACATATATGTCAATCGAGCCTCACTCTCCTCCAAAGTTTGAGACAATTTGGGTTCTATCTTTACAGAGACAGCCTCCTTTTTATCCAACCGCACGCTCACGATTGTAGGCAAATCTATAATTAACTCATTAATATCCTGATAGTCATACGAACCTTTATCATCATAACAACCGGACAACAAAAGCCAACCAACCAGGCAAAAAACTGCTATATTTATAAATCGTTTCATGGCAATCATTTTTATTCTACTTTCTTAAATATGATCTCATTTCCCTTGTCATCCAACAAAGGCGGATTATTCTTTTTATATTCCTCGTAAGCATCATATATCTCTTTCCGGGTCTCCCTTCCCTCCGAAATATCATCTATCGTGGCTTTAAAATGATCCATCATAAAAAAGTATTTCGCATCGGAATATTCACCCCATTGATATTCATTCCAATTATTTCTCCGGATCACGTAATAAACCTCTAGCGGCAACACCTCTTTGTCTTCCCGCCCCGGATCAAACTGATGCAAAGGGTTGTCCAGATCGAAACAAACGTCTGCCCGATAAGCTTTCGTTGTCGTTAAATTCTCCGGTCGTGAAACGTTCATCGTAAAAATCTGATAAATGGAGTCCTTCGGGAACACGTACGAATCGGCAAAAGAGACATTGGCCTTCAAAGAATAGGAATCATTCGGTCTTACTGTCATGCAAAAGTTTTTATCCTCCGTGAGATGATATCCTTGTAAATTCACCCTCAACGCCCACTCTTTCTCCACATTTCCTTTCACGTAATCGGAATCTCTGAAATAAACAGATAAATTTCCATAATACAGATTCAGGCGGGGCGTTTCATCGTACACGTCTATATCATTCTCCTCGCACCCCATGTAAATAAAGCCCAACACAAATAACAATAAAAAAAATCTATATTTTTTCATCTCTGTCAAATTTAATTGTTATTTCCAAAAATTATCTCGTTGTCCGGTAACGGCCATTGATAGAAGTCAGCCATATTTTCCTTGACACAATAAGGGAATGTCCTATAATTATGGCGTTTATAGAAGTAGAATAATTGTCCCTCTGAAAAAAATTCCTTCCGGTATTCCCTCATGAGTTCATTAATACGTTTCGTATGAGACGGATCATACTCGGGCCGCGTATCCAACCGATCATACGCATCATCCGCGATCACGCCATCCTCGTAAGCGATTCCTCTTGCCCACATCACCGTGTTTAATGCCTCCACACTCTTTTCCTTATCCGTTTCGCACTCCGCTATGATATAATACATTTCAGGCAAACGAATCAATGGCAATACATCTTTCCCGGCATATTTGGAATAATTGGATGTATACTTAGACTGATCATATTTCAAGCAAAGTTTATACTTTTTATCTCCATCCCCGCTCACATTCTTAAAAGCGTGAGTATTTGCCCGAATATCGTAAGTTCCCCTACTTCCGGTTTCAAATTGTTCATCAAAATTCTCTTTTGTCCGCAAGATATAATAAGTCTCGGAAAGTTGCCCCTCGGGAATCCGCGTCTTATATTTACCTTCCTCTTCCAACAACTTATCCAACTCGTAAACATTCAAACCGAAAACGTGCTCGCCAAACAATACCGGATTGGAATTATCTTCATACAAGTCGAAATAGCCGCTTTCCACCACCTCACGGGCATAGGTCAAAGCCTTGGCCTTACTTTCGGCATCTCCTTTATACAAATACACTCGTGCCAACATGGCTCTCACGGCATAAACATTCATCCGCATTTGCCGTGAACTCTCGAAAGCATTGTACTCCTTGTCATACGTGTTGGGAATCTCAAAACTCTTGTTATCTGAAACTTCCAGCAAAGAATCTGCTTCATGCAAATCTTTCAACACATACGTTACAACCTGCTCAGCCGGTAATACAGGAGTTGCTTTCTGATCAAACGATACCCTGTAAGGGATGGCCTTCCCCGTCGGATTCTCACTGTACACGGGACCGAAGAGCCTCAACAAATCAAAATGCAAGAAAGCTCGCAACCCCAAGGCTTCTCCTTTCATCAACTCGTAATATTTTCCTGTTTTAATCACAGGGCGATTCTTGTCGATATACTTCAAAAAATTATTAATATTTCCAATTATATTATACATCGACCCGTAAATATTATCCTTCACGGATAACCATGTTTTGTTGTAATCATATATATCTTTCCACGAATGCAGGTTAGGATAAAAATCATAATTTCCCGAAACCATTTCCAGGTAACCATACGTCAAATTTTCGGCATACAAATTTGTTTGCCCCATTTTCAAATAAAAACCCGTCAGGACATCCTTGAAACCCGCCTCACTTTCGAACAGGTCGTCACCCGAAATAGACGTTTTGGGTTGCACATCCAGCCAACCGGAACAAGCCGTTAAACCGATCACAACTCCTAATAACAATATATATATATTCTTTTTCATATCTCAAGATTTTAATTAGAACGCAACATTTAGAGAGAACGAAAAACGCCGTGCAAACGGGTAATCAGTTCCCCGCTCTTGCTTCACGGAAGAAAGATAAAACAGATCCTCCATGTTGAAAGCAAACTTCACGGAACTCAATCCCCAACGTTCCAAGAATTTCGTATTCGTCCGATCCATACGATAGCTTAAAGCAATAGAAGTCATCTGGAAAGTATTTTCATCCATGACGAAACGTGAAGTTGCCTTGGTTCCGGCTCCGTCAATTCCCGTATTCATTCCTTTAAACTTCGCCGTATCACCCACTTTCATCCAACGCAAGTCCAACACCCGCTTATCGGCATTACGCATCAAATCAGCATTCTCCACTTTATCTACCAACGTCTGATTGTAAACCTGTCCACCAAATTTATACGCCATACTCACGTCCACTCCAAATCCCTTGTAAGCAAAAGAAGAATTGATATTTCCTTGCCATTTCGGTTCTGTCGTACCACAAGGAACCAAATCCACCACATCGTATTCTCCGGTAATCTTGCCATTTCTCTTCAATAAAATCTCTTCCCCTGTCATCGGATCAATTCCTAATGACTTAACAGCCCAGATACGGTTAATAGATTCTCCTTCTTCATAATGCGGGAGCGGACTATCCCCCTGTTCATTATAATTTTCCTCGTTCATATGACGCAATGCCTCGGAGATCTTCTTCAACTTGTCCGTATTGTGAGAGCCGTTGACTGAAATCGTCCAATAGGCTGATTTTGCCGTGTTTTGATAAGGAATAAAAGCAAAATTCAACTCAACACCTTTATTTTCTAAAGTACCCATATTTTCCGGATAGGAACCAAAACCCAACGAAGGAGCCAACGTCACCTGGGTTAGCGAGTTCTTGGTCAATTTCTGGAAATACTCCGCACGAGCAGTAATTCGTCCGTTCAAAAGTCCCATTTCCAATCCGATATTCCAAGTATCAGTCTGTTGCCATTTCAATTTTTCGTTCGGCATCGCTACAAGTTCCACCCCGGTTCCATCGGAAGCAAGATAGGGATAAAGCAAGGCGTTATAACTATACAACTCTCTTGACTGGTAAGGAGCAAAACCTTGCGTACCGGTAACCCCGTAAGAAGCTCTTAATACAAATTCTGAAATAAAATCCACTCGCGACATAAAGTTCTCCTTTTTCACATCCCAACGAACCCCCGCGGCCCAGAAAGGAGCAAAACGGTTATCTTTACCGAACTGGGAAGAACCGTCTAAACGGATACTGAAATCGACTGAATACTTGTAAGCATAAGAATACCCGAAACTTCCGGCCCAACCGATCAGGCGCGATGTATTCTCGGAACCGGTCATCTTTTCATCGTATTGCTTACCGAATAAAATTTCATCCATATTCTCATTCGGGAATCCGGTTACATGAGCCCCATAATTTTCATCTTTACTCTCCTGTACTGACATTCGGGCATTGGCTGTAACATAATGTACTTCACCCAACAACTTATTATAACTCGCTGTCAAGTCAAGTGAATACTGAAAATTTTCCCGTTGCGTACGCCGGAAATCACCCCGTTTTGCAGGATCCGCAATTCCCTCGAAAGCAGTATGCTGGGCGGGTCTGAAAACATCCGTTTTACCATTCCCTTTGGAAAGAGAAAAAGAACCTATCAAACGCAAATCACTGTTAGGATTGTATTCCACGCTAAACAAATTTCTAATGGAAAAATTTGTTGCCCTGTTCTTTGTATTCAAAGTAGCATTATACATCGGGTTAGCATAATCCGTTGTACGACCGCCCGTGTAAGTAAATATCACGAAATTATCCAAACGTTTTAAAATTTCACCGTTTTCACCGTAAGGCCGTAAATAAGGATTCAACTTGGTGTATTCGCTAAAACTACCCCAAGGCGACTCGTCTCCCACGGAATTATCAACCGTGATACTATTCTTTAACAACACTTTATTAAAGCGGTATTGCAAATCCAAAGATCCGGTCATCACATCCCTCTTGCTCCCTTTCATCACACCCGGCGTATGGTTATACCCGACATACAAACGATAACGCAATGCCCGGTCACCACCTTCCAAAGTTACGGTATGACGCTGTTGTACGGCAGTACGCAACGGCTTATCCAACCAATAAGTATCCACGCCTCTCTTCACCTCTCTCAATTTATCCTGATAATTTTGCAAGACATCAATACTGCCGTCCCCCTTGTACATTCCGGCCAACACCTCCGCTCTCAATTTTTCCTCCGCGTTCATCAAGTTATAATCTGACAAATCAGGAATCTCAACGCGAAAGTTTCCCCCATAAGTTACCCACAATCGGCCTTCTTTCGGCACTTTAGACTCAATGACAATCACCCCGTTTGCAGCACGAGAACCATAGATTGCCGTGGCAGCAGCATCCTTCAACAAGGTAATTGATTCCACCCGATCCGGATCCATATCAACCATCGTCTGCAAATCAATTTCAAAACCATCCATGATCAGCAACGGTTTATTGGGATAAGTATCGTATTCCCCTTGCAATGTCACCATCTCAGCCGAAGCCCCGGCATTACTGCCCCCGGGCAAAGTGGCCTGTCCCCGCATACGTAAATCGGGCAACCGATTGGGATTCGACCCGTTCAACACGTCCTCCATAATCCTAAAAGAAGGATCTATAGCGGCCAAAGCCTTCGCGATATTCGTTGTGCTGATTTTCTTTAAATCTTCCCCTTTCACGGAAACAGCCGATCCTGTAAACCCCTCTTTTCTCCGGTTAAACATACCGGTTACCACGACTTCGGACAACTCCTCTTCATTTTCTTCCATCACGACGGTCAACGGTTTCATCTCTTTTTCCAATTTTTTTATCGCGATCTCTTTATCTTTCATCCCAACGAAAGAAAAAACCAACACAACACTATCCATTTGAGGCACCTCAAGGGAAAATTTTCCATCTTTATCTGTTGCCACCCCGACGCTCGTTCCCTTCAGCAAAACCGTAACACCGGGTAAGGGCTCTTTCTTTTTATCCTGTACCAAACCGGTTATTTTAAACGACTCTTTCTTCACATCCCGCATAATCTGTTCCGCACGTTTTTGGATCACCACGACATCTCCTTGAATGCAATATCCCAAAGCCGTGTTCTCCAAGCATTTGTCTAGTACTTGTTTCACATCACTCGTTGTAATGTCCAACGTTACTTTCCCCACTTGATTTACATCATGCTCGTTATAAACAAACGTGTACCCCATCTTTTGTTTAACCTCTTTAAAAACAGATTTCAATGTCACATTCGTAACTTTTATCGTGGCACGTTGTCCTAAAGTAGCCGCCGAAACGGATAAAAACGACATCAACAAAAAAGCAGTTGTCAATTTCATAATCAATAAAATTTTAGGTCGGACCTGCCGAAACAGTCCCTCTTCGTTGTTTTTTTTCATACCTTTGTTTCAATTTAAATTATACCAATGTGCTGCCAGGCACTTTAACATGTCGAACGTTGCCAGACGTTCGACATTTTTATTATTTCACAAAAACATTATTTCCTTCAATTTCAATCCGTATCGATCTAGTTTGCTCTATCAAATGAAGCACCTCTTTAAAACTTTCATGCCGAGGCATATCCACGGAGAAACGTTTTTCTCGTACTGACGAATTTTCAAAAAATACATTCACATTATACCAACGAGCCAACTCGTTCAAAATATCTTCCAAACGTTCATTCTCAAAAAGGAAGTAGCCCTGTTTCCATGCAATATAAGGAGCAACATCCACTTCCCGTACCACCATCCCTTCACCATTCTTCCCTTTTACAGCCTGCTCTCCCGCCTTTAATACGACTTTTGCTCCCTTATCCCGAATCAATACACGCCCGTTTACCAAGGTCGTTGCCGAAGGTAAATTCGAATAAGCCCGGACATTAAATTCCGTCCCCAGCACTTCAACCTCGTACAACCCCTCAACCTCAACCCGGAAAGGAGAAAGAGAATCTTTGGCAACTTGAAAATATAGCTCCCCGCTAGCGAATACTTTACGTTCTTTTCCTGAAAAAGTCGACGGGAAACGTAGTTTCGACTCTGCATTTAACCAAACGATCGAATTATCCGGCAATACCACCTGATACTCCCCACCCCTCGGGGTTCTGATTTCATTATAATCCACTTTTTGTAAGCGTACCGAATCTTGAGTCAAAAATAATACGCCATTCTCATTTCTCAATATATTCCCGCCCTCTCCCAAAAACAGATTATTACTATCTTTACTTAATTCTACAATTTTTCCACCAGTAAGAACCAACTCCGCAAATACCCTACCCGGCTCAACACCCCGTATGACAACCATAGGAGAATTTTCTTCATTTCTTTCCATAAACATCCAAGTTCCAAGCAATACGATCCCTAGCAATGATGCCGCGATTCCCCAATATTTCCAGGAAAACTTTCTCCTTCCATGAAGCTTTCGTTCCACTACATTCCAACTTTTTTCCCAATCGTACTCATCCAAACGTTCCATCTTCACCAATATTCTCTGCTTATTTATTAACCTGGAAAAAAGTTTTTTATTTCTATCGTCTTTCAACCATTCATCCAATTCCCTTTGCTCTCCTTCGGTCAATTCTCCTTGAAGATATTTTAAAATCAGTGTTTCTATATTAATTTGATCAAACATATTATACATTTTTGTATATAGAACGACCGTATCGTCTTCAAGTGTTATTTAAAAATATTTAAAATTCACTTCTTCCCCATAAATAATTATATTTTTTGGTTTTAACTCTACAAAATCATACTTTTGTTTTCTGTTAAGCGTTACGATTATTTAATACACACATTATTTCGATTTGTCAGATAATAATTTCATAATAAAGTTACATTCCAGTGATGAAAGGATATTCAAGGAGATATTCAAAAAATATTATCTCCCTGTCAGGTCATTCGCGTGGCGCTTTGTAAAGGACAACGATATTGCCGAGGATATCGTACAAGATTGTTTTTTAAACGTATGGGAAAAAAGACTTACATTCAATGTCATTACCGAGATAAGAAGTTACCTGTACACGAGTACCCGCAACGCCTGCCTAGACTATCTAAAACATGAACAAATAAAACAAAAGCACGCAATCCATCTATTGACAACGGCATCCCAAGAGGAAGAACAGGAATATATTCTGGAAGAAGAAGTCGATGCCTTGATCCATCAGGCGATCGGAACTCTCCCCCGACAAGCACAAAAAATGGTTATTATGACATTGAACGGGGACTCGAACCTCGAAATTGCTCAAAAATTAAATATCACCGTAAACACAGTCAAATCTACAAAATTAAAAGCATATCAGATTTTACGTAAACGCCTCCGCAATGTACAATGGCTTTTAGTGTTACTCACTTAAACTATAATTCAAGTATACGTTATATTTTATGATATATAAACCTAATTTCTTTATCATCACCGGAGGCCCCGGTGCTGGTAAGACTACATTATTGGAAACATTGACAGAACAAGGTTTCCCCCATGTTCCCGAAGTAGCCAGGGAGATTATCCGGGAACAAGTTTCCCAAAACGGAGACGCCCTCCCTTGGGCAAATATTCCCGCTTACACCCACCTCATGCTTTCCCGCTCCGTGGAATCCTTCGAACAGCACCAAAAACAGGAATCTGTTCTTTTCTTCGACCGGGGCATCCCCGACACCCTCGCTTACGCCCACCTCACCCACCAACCTATATTACTTGAACTCCAACATGCTGTTCAAGCCTTCCGCTACAATACGCAGGTATTCATCCTTCCCCCTTGGCCCGAAATCTACGAAACCGATTCCGAACGTAGGCAATCCTACCAAGAAGCCATCGAAACCTACGATGCCATGTTCGCCACCTATCAACAGCTAGGTTACACCCCTATAATCGTACCTAAAGGAACCCCGGAAGAACGTGCAGAATTTGTTATCAACGTACTAAAAAAACATACCCCTGATCGTCCACGATGATCTCGTCCATGGGAAAAACGAGCGACATCCGTTTTACAATATTTACCATCGGACGAGAGTGATTTCAGCTGACTACAAATTGTAGTCAACTCACTTCCCTTTTGAGACGAGTTTTTAATACACTCCAATACTTTCTTGTATTCGGACTATCTGTTAACACAGCTATTACACCTATAATGAAAAAGGTGTGTCGCCAAGCAACACACCTCCTAAATATAGTTCCGTCTCTTTCTCTTAAATCACTCCTTTGGCAGCAAGCAATTCCGCCATTTGTTGTTGTAGCTTCACGGCCTCCTCTCTCGCTCTCACGGCAAAATTCTCGGTCTTATCCGCAAAGATAATCCCGCGAGAAGAGTTCACGATCAACCCGCAATGAGAGTTCATACCGTATTTAGCCACCTCTTCCAAACTACCACCTTGCGCTCCCACTCCCGGAACTAGCAAGAAGTGATTCGGAACGATTTCACGGATACCGCTCAACATTTCCGCTTTCGTGGCACCCACAACGTACATCATATTTTGATCATTCCCCCACTCCTGAGATTTACGCAAAACCCGTTCATACAGTTTCACGCCATTTTCCTCGAAGAATTGAAAATCAAAAGCACCTTTATTAGAGGTCAATGCCAACAAGATCACCCATTTCCCCTCGTATTTCAGAAACGGGGTCACGGAATCCTCTCCCATGTAAGGAGCCACCGTGATAGAATCAAACTCCATCGTCTCCAAGAATGCACGGGCATACATCTCGGACGTATTCCCGATGTCCCCGCGTTTAGCATCGGCAATCAAGAAGATCTCGGGATATTTTGATTTGATGTATTTCACCGTTTTCTCCAACGTGATCCACCCGGCAACCCCATTACTCTCGTAAAACGCAATATTGGGCTTATAAGCGATCGCCACATCTGCCGTTGCATCCACGATAGCCTTATTAAACTCGTACACGGGATCCTCGGCACCCATCAGGTGTTGAGGTAATTTCTTTATATCTGAATCCAAGCCCACGCAAAGGAAGGACTTTTTCTTTTTTACCTGTTCAAATAACTCGTTATAAGTCATACCTTCTAACTTTTATCTTTTAGTTTTTAACTTTTATCTTTAAAATCCGCTTTCCTTCAATTTCTCCGTGTTCTCCTCGATCTGCAATTTCTCGATAATCTCGCCCAACTCGCCATCCATAACGGCAGCCAAGTTATAAAGCGTCAGATTGATACGATGATCTGTCACACGTCCTTGCGGATAATTGTAAGTACGAATCTTGGCAGAACGGTCACCCGTTGAAACCATCGTTTTCCGTTTTGTAGCGATCTCGTCTAAATATTTTTGATGCTCGATCGCATAAATACGAGAACGCAACTCGGTCATTGCCTTCGCCAAATTCTTCAACTGCGACTTCTCGTCCTGACAAGTCACCACGATACCCGTGGGAATATGCGTCAAACGGATAGCGGAATACGTCGTGTTCACGGATTGTCCCCCGGGACCGGAAGAACAATAAGTATCTTTCCGAATATCTGCCGGATTCAACACTACATCCACCTCTTCCGCCTCCGGCAGCACGGCTACCGTGGCCGCGGAGGTATGAACCCGTCCTTGGGTCTCTGTCGCCGGAACACGCTGTACGCGGTGTACTCCCGACTCGTATTTCATAATCCCGTAGACACCATCTCCCGTGATGTTCGCCACGATTTCCTTGTATCCCCCGGAAGTTCCTTCACTATAATTGGTTATTTCTATCTTCCAACGTTTGGACTCGCAGAATTTCGTATACATACGGAACAAATCCCCCGCGAAAAGACTAGCCTCGTCCCCCCCGGTTCCGGCACGAATTTCAAGAATCACATTCTTTGAATCCTCCGGATCGGCAGGCACCAACAACATCTTCACCTTCGACTCCAATTCGGGAATCTTGGCATCCAGCTCCTCGATCTCCATCTCAGCCATCTCTTTCAGCTCCTTATCAGTCTCCGTGTTCAATATTTCCTGTGCCTCATCGTAAGAACTCACCGCACGTTTCAACTCGTCTCCCGCCTCCACGATCTGTTCCAGATCACGATACTCTTTATTCAACTTCACGAAACGATTCATGTCCTGTATCACCTCCGGGTCGGTTATCAACTGCCCGATCTCACGGAAACGAATATAAAATGTCTCTAATTTCTCTAATAGGGAATTGTCGCTCATATATATATCTAAATTATAATCGAACGCGAATTTAATAAATTATCCATTGATATTACATTCCAACCACAGAGTAATTGGAAAGAAATAGTAATAATCTGTTGTAACCCTTTAAGAGAAGTTCATACCCTCTTGTTGCTCTATTGACAATGGGCGATGAAAGGGCGATAAAAGGGCGCAAGATGGGAGAGAGAAGACTATTACGATTACTTTTGTACGTCTTTACGAAGAATATAGAGTGTTAAACGGATAATCAAAAGAACCACGACTTTATGAATATCCCGACCTTCAGGCAATTTCCCATTCGCTCCCCCCAGGCTCTCCCCAAGTGACCCACAATTACAAATCTTTGAAAAAACGGGCCGTCTCTTCAAGCGTGTGAAAATGAAAATCGGGAAAAAGAGACAACACCTTTGCGCTGGAATAACGGGATTTATGTTGAGACGAACGAGCTGTTTCCTTCGTGAAAGCCGGTTTCTTTCCCGTGAACAAAGTCACGAAAGCCAGTAAACGCCAAGCCAAACCCGTCATCCACGGGGTCATCCGGATACAAGGCGGACGTTTCCCCACGACACGGGCTATCACGGTAAACAACTCCCGATAGGAATAATTCCCCCCGCATAACACGAAACGCTCTCCCCGAACGGCACGATCTTTTGCTAAACGAATCATCAACTCGCAGACATCCCGCACATCCACGTATCCATTCACGCCTTCCGTGTAGAAAGGCATCCCCTTACTCGCCTGTTCAAACAACTTGACACTACTTCGTCCCCGTAATCCCGCCCCCAAAATAATAGCCGGGTTCACGATCACAACATCCAATCCTTGGCGGACATACTCCCAGACAATTTTCTCAGACTCCCCCTTACTACCGGAATAAAGTGAGTGGACCGATCCCGAAATCTCCGGTGTATTCTCGTCAATCACGACACTCTCATTGGGAGCGTCTCCCAAAGCAGCAATCGAACTCACGAAACATAGGCGTACACCACGTTCCAAACAAATCTTACAAATATTCTCCGTCCCCTTGATATTCGTTTCCAGCAAAGTATTCCGATCACTGCCATTGAAAGAAACCATGGCCGCACAATGATAAACGGTATCCACTTTTTCCACAAACGGGGCCACAGATTCCCCATCCAGCACATCTCCAACCACCCAAGTCACCCGGGATATAGCATCTCCCGGTGAATCAAAATAACACGAAAAGAGAGCCATCGTCTCTTCAACGTGGCTCTTATATCTTTTTAATGCGATAATCGTCTCACCGCATCGTGCCAAATGACACAGCAAGTGGCTACCCAACAAACCGGTAGCCCCGGTTACCATTACTGCCAATTAAACACGAAATTTTGTTTCACATCCGGATGTAAACTCAAATGCACGGGGCAAGTATGTGCCACACGTTCGAGAATTTTTTTCTCCTTCTCGGAATACCCGTTAGCCGGCATATTAAAGATCACGTCAATCTCGGCAATACGACGAGGTTCTGCCGCCATCTTTTTGGTAATCTCGATCTCGGCTCCCGTCAAATCGATACCGTTATTTTTAGCATAGATTCCCATAATTGTCATGGCACAAGCGGCCAATGACGTGGAACACAAGTCGGTCGGAGAGAAAGCCTCACCTTTCCCGTTATTATCTGTCGGCGCATCCGTGATAATCTTCGTGCCACTCTGCAAATGCGTACACTCCAAACGCAAATCTCCTAAATATTTTGCTTTTACTGTTGCCATATCCTTTTTTCTTTTATGTTTTATTTTTCAAAGATAGTAAATTTCACACAAAATCATCCATCCGAAAGAAAATTTGATATTTTTTCCGGAAATCCGAATTTCTAGCACAATTTTTGATAATACACAAGTATCCCTATTGACACTTTTCTTATGCCGGGTGGCTTTTCATATTCCTACCACACCACACACACGACAAAAGCCACCCGGTTCTTTAAAACAAATCAATGACTTCTTTTATATATTCCAAATGCATTTCGGCCCCGGTGACCACAACCAAATCGAATCGTATTTCCCGGTGGATGTTCTTTTTCGTTAGATAAGCAGCCCCCGCAGCTTGTAAATTCCTCTTTTTTCTGTAATCCAGTAAATCCAAAAGTGACACATCGTCATCTGCCCGGGTTTTCACCTCCACCACGACCAGCACCTCCCCGTCAAGACACACGAAATCCAGTTCCCGGTGTCCCACCCGCCAGTTTCGCTCCAGAACCGTGTACCCCATATCCAAAAGATACCGGTTCACCTTTTCTTCCCCGTATTTGCCCTGTTTATTATGCCACGCCATAGTACAGTCTTCCCCTAATTTACAGCCTAAAAAGAGTTTCGCAATGTTATATAAATCTATCATAAAAGCAAAATTTTCAGTCAAAAATCCTATACTCCGCATCGTTTTTAAGATTCAAGTGGTTTATTTCGAGAGAGGTTTATTCCAAAGTAGTTTTGAAATCTGAACCAAAATGCCTATCTTTGTATGGTTTTTGGGAAAAGTAGTATTTATGGCTAAAAAAAGAGTTTTATTCATTTCTCAAGAGATAGTTCCTTATCTGCCGGAATCAGAAATGGCAAATATTGGAAGATATCTACCTCAAGGGATACAAGACAAAGGTAAAGAGATTAGAACATTCATGCCCCGTTACGGCTGCATCAATGAAAGACGAAATCAACTTCACGAGGTAATTCGCCTTTCTGGAATGAACCTGATCATCAACGACACGGATCATCCGCTAATCATCAAGGTCGCCTCGATCCAAGCTGCACGGATGCAGGTTTATTTCATCGACAACGAGGATTATTTTCAACGTAAGCACACGATCTCCGACGAGGAAGGAAACTTTTTCCCGGACAACGACGAAAGATCTATTTTTTTCGCCCGGGGAGTATTCGAAACCGTGCGCAAACTAAGATGGGCTCCTGACTTGATCTATTGCCAAGGATGGTTCACCGCACTGGTTCCTCTTTACCTGAAAAAAGAATATCATGATGACCCTGTTTTCTCCAAAACGAAAGTAGTATTCTCTACTTATAACGACAAATTCGAGGGGAAACTAGATGAAAAATTCGGGGAAAAAGCGATCACGGAAGGGGTTGCCCGGAAAGACGTGGCACTTTTAAAAGACCCGACATACACGAATATTAATAAATTGGCATTCCAATACGCTGACGGAATCATTTTTAACCACAAAGACGTGGACGATGAACTCCGTACCTTTGCCACCGATCTGAAGAAACCTACCTTGGAATACCCGGGCGAACAAAGTTACATCGAGGCTTATTCCGACTTTTTCGACAAGATTATTGAATAACAAAATATAAACAAGCGGCAATGGTTGTTATGCCGCTTGTTTTCATTAATATAAATCATTAAAACATAACATTTATGTGTGGTATTGTAGGATACATCGGGCCCAAAGAAGCCTGTCCGATCTTAATTAACGGTCTGAAACGCCTGGAATACCGGGGATATGACTCTGCCGGAATTGCGTTGATCCATAATAATAACATCCAAGTTTACAAGTGCAAGGGAAGGGTGCAAGACCTGGAACATCACATGGAACTGGAAGACACCAGCGCAACGATCGGTATGGGACATACTCGCTGGGCTACCCACGGGGAACCAAATGATGCGAACGCTCACCCCCATACTTCTATGAACGGTCTTTTCTCCATCGTCCACAACGGGATTATCGAAAATCACGCTTTATTAAAGGAAAAATTACAGGCCAGAGGCTATTCATTCCAAAGTGAAACTGACACGGAAGTACTGGCAAACCTGATCGAGTACATTTACACGAAAGGCCAAGTCAACGCAGAGAATGCCGTGCGTCTCGCTTTGACCAAGGTTATCGGGGCATATGGACTGGTTGTTTTATGCAAGAATGAACCGGACCAGCTCGTGGTGGCAAGAAAAGGTAGCCCGCTCGTGATCGGCGTGGGCCAAAGTGAATATTTCGTGGCCTCGGATGCAACACCCATCGTGGAATACACGAAAAACGTGATCTACTTAAACGATGACGATGTTGCCATCTTGAAGAGGGACGAAATGATCTTGAAAACGATCAAAAACACCCCTGTTTCATTAAGTATTCAACAAGTGGACATCGACATCGAGAAAATCGAGAAAGGCGGTTTCCCGCATTTCATGTTGAAAGAGATTTTTGAACAGGTAAATTCAATATACGACACGATCCGCGGACGCGTAAATGCCGAAGCATCGGAAATCTATCTAGGGGGAATCTCCGAGATTATCCCGAAAATGGTCAACGCCCACCGTATCATCATTATCGGTTGCGGTACGTCATGGCATGCCGGAACGGTAGGCGAATACATCTTTGAAGAATTCACCCGAATCCCAGTAGAAGTGGAATACGCATCAGAATTCCGATACCGTAACCCGATCGTGGACGCCAACGACATTGTTATCGCTATTTCACAGAGTGGTGAAACGGCCGACACGCTGGCTGCCATCAAATACGCCAAGGCACACGGGGCCACCGTTATCGGCATCTGCAATGTCGTGGGATCAAGTATCGCCCGGGAAACCGATGCAGGGGTTTACACTCATGCAGGTCCGGAAATAGGGGTCGCCTCCACGAAAGCTTTCACGGCCCAAATTTCCGTGTTGGCCATGATGGCCTTACAGATCGGTCACCGCAAGGGGACATTATCCGACGAACTGTACAAAAAATATATTAACGAACTGTATAACTTACCGGACAAGGTGAAAGCGATTCTGGAAAAGAATGACAAGATCAAGGAGATCGCGGCCATTTACAAGGACTCCACAAACGCCATTTACCTGGGAAGAGGTTGTCAATTCCCGGTTGCCTTGGAAGGTGCGCTAAAACTGAAAGAGATTTCTTACATCCATGCGGAAGGTTATCCGGCAGCAGAAATGAAACACGGCCCGATCGCATTGATCGACGAGAATATGCCGGTTTTCGCCATCGCCACGAATGACAATTATTACGACAAGATCGTTTCTAACATCAAGGAAATCCAGTCCCGGAAAGGACACGTGATCGCTCTTGTCAACGATAACGATGCACAGGTGAAAAAACTGGCCGAACACGTGATCGAAATTCCCGAAACACTGGAATACCTGTCACCGCTTCTGAACGTGATTCCATTACAGCTCATCTCCTATCACATTGCCGTAATGCGAGGTTGCAACGTGGATATGCCGAGAAACTTGGCAAAATCCGTGACAGTTGAATAAAGACTGAAAAAGGTGGGGAAATCCCACCTTTTTTACTTATCTAATGTCCTCTGCCATTTCCAAGCATTCGCCAAAGTCTCCTCTATCGGCGTGACAGCCTTCCAGCCCAGCTCGCTATTGGCCAAAGTCGTATCGGCCCAAACCTTCTCGATATCCCCGGCACGACGTCCCACGATCTTGTAATTCACCTTCACCCCAGTTGCGCGCTCGAAGGCATGAATAATTTCCAGCACGGAAAGCGCCTTTCCCGTACCGATATTGAAAAACTCGTAATTCTTCTTATTCTTCCCTTCCAACAACCGACGGATAGCTACCACGTGCGCCTGAGCCAGATCCACCACGTCAATATAGTCGCGTAACGGAGAACCATCCGGCGTGTTGTAATCGTCACCGAACACGCTCAATTGCTCACGAATCCCGATAGCCGTTTGTGTCAAATAAGGAATCAAATTATTGGGAAGTCCATTGGGTAACTCTCCGATAAACGCTGTCGGATGAGCCCCGATCGGGTTAAAATAGCGCAATGCCAGAGCTTTCATGTCAGGTTCCACTCGCATCAAATCCCGAATAATATCTTCACTCATCACCTTCGTGTTCCCGTAAGGAGATTCAGCCTCATGACGAGGTGTTTTTTCCGTTACTGGCAACACATCGGCCTGCCCATACACCGTACAGGAAGAAGAAAACACCAAATTCGGCACCTTAAATTCCCGCATACAAGTCAACACGTTCATCAAAGAGTTCAAATTATTGAAATAATACTCCAAAGGCTTGTTCACAGACTCTCCCACGGCCTTCAAAGCAGCAAAATGAATCACGGCCCGTATATCCGAATGACGGGCAAAGAAATCCCGTGTAACCTCCCCATCAGTAAGGTCTATCTCTTCAAACTCGGGACGTATCCCCGAGATCTTTTCTATTCCATCCAGCACGTCCATACTCGAATTCACGAGATTGTCAGCAATAATTACATCATAACCATTTTTCTGAAGTTCAACTACCGTGTGGGAACCTATATACCCTGTACCTCCTGTCACAAAAATTTTCATACGCCAATAATTTTATCTCAATTTATAACATTCTGAGTGTCTGCAATAGACACAGCAAAGTAAATAATAATAATCCGAAATGCCTAAAATGAGTTTGACAACCTTACGTTTTTTCTTACCTTTGCGGTATGAATAAATATGTTGAACATATCGAAGAATTACTCTATCTACATGATTGCGTGATCGTTCCGGGATTCGGAGGGTTCATTTGTGACTACACGTCCGCAAGCATCAACGAGAAAACGGGAACCATCGTTCCCCCGTCTAAAAAAGTCATGTTCAACAAGCACCTGAAACAAAATGACGGTCTTCTGATTGATTGGATCGCACGTAAAGAACAGATTGATTACGAGAAAGCGCAACGACGTCTGGCTCTATTTTGTGAAGAAATCAAGGTACGCTTGAACCAGAAACAAAAAGTAGACTTCGGAACAATCGGAACCTTTTCGGTCGACCGCCGGTTCAACGTTCTCTTCGAATCCAAGAACCACAACTTCCTGCCGGACGTGATCGGTATGGAATCCTTGCCTTTGGTAACTATCAACGGGAAAAAGATCCGTAAAACTCAAAATGAACTGATTAACACCGAATCCGGTAACCTCGTTACCCGTTTATTCAAATTCGGTTTATCGGCAGCCGTCGTGGCCGGAATCGTGGTGATCTCCCAACAGGACATATTCCAAGGAGACGGAATGACGAACATGACAAACATACAACCCTCCCCGGTGAAAAACAAAACAATCATCGTGGAAGCCCCTGCCGTGATCTCCCCGAACTATGACTTCGTGGATTATGACCCGGCTATTGATCTGCCCGGGCTGTCAATTTCACGATAAGCACAATCAAATAAGCCGGGAAAACGATAAACGCTGCCGCCCAATTCAGTAACAGGAAAAGCACCACAAGTATCCCCCAAAATCTCCAATTCCACACCCTCTTGAAATCATAACAAGAAATCAAGATATAAACGGGTATCATACAAGATAACGCTTTCACACCCCAAACGACAAAACCGATTATTACAGCTCCCAAGAAACAATATAAAAGAGCATTCCCGTTCCACGAAAAGCTGGTTAACTTCAACGAGAACATCGGGATTTCACAGATCAGCAAAATGGCCAGCACTAAGGCGAAAAGAGCTAACAACCACGGCTTACCCCACATCGCCGTGAAAAACTCTTCCTGATAATAACGGGTAAATACCAACATCACCCAAAACAATGCGTTCGACGGGGTCGGCAAACCGATAAACGAATGAGTTTGTCGCACATCCAGATTGAACTTAGCCAAGCGATAAGCCGAGAAAGCCGGAACCAGAAACGGCACGTACATAAACGCTCCCTGCCAAGAATTTACGGTAAACAATCCACCACCACTATACCCCAGATCGCGAATCAAGAAAAAAGCCATCACGGAAGGCATCACCCCGAAACTAACCATGTCGGCCAAGGAATCCAGTTCCTTGCCCATTTCCGACTTCACGTGCAACAAACGAGCAGCGAAACCATCAAAGAAATCGAATACCATCGCCAGAATCACGAGCCAGGCAGCAAGATACAAATGCCCGTGAAAAGCGGCATAAATGGCCACCGTACCGGACGTAACGTTCATACAGGTAATCAAGTTAGGTATGTGTTTCTTCATGATATTACTTTTTATGATCTGAACACGAAAATAGTTCTTTTTACGATAGATAAACTACATTTTTATTACTTTTGTTGCAAATTCGTTTTAGATATGGCTAAATTTCTCATTATCAGGTTCAGCTCCATCGGAGACATCATCCAATGCATGAATGTCGTAAACGGCATCAAGAACCATTTCCCCAATGCTGAAATCCACTGGATTGCCCGAAAAGACATGGGTTCCTTTCTTAACATGGATAAACGCATCAACCGGGTATGGGGATTCGATAAGAAAACGGGATTCAAAGGTTTACTACAAATGGCCCGTCAACTGAAAGCCGAGAAATTCGATTATATCTACGATGCTCACAGCAACATACGCTCCAACATCTTGAAAGCCGTGTTGCTCCCACCCCTTTACTACCTTTTTCCAAGAGGACCACGCTACACCTTGCGCCACAAAGACCGCTGGAAACGATTCTTGCTTTTTAAACTACGGATAAACAAATTCGACAAGCCGTTCCGGGGAATCATTTCTTACCAAAAACCACTAGCCACATGGGGAATCACGAATTTTGAATCCGATTACAGTGATTGGAATTTTCCGGCAGAATACGAGGAACGTTTTCACCGTACGCTTACCCCGAAAACTATCACGCTCGTCCCTTCCGCCAACTGGGAAATGAAACGTTGGCCGGTCAGTAACTGGCAACAAGTGATCCAACTTATGCCCGACTACCGTTTTATCATTCTGGCAGGCCCAAGCGACACGTTCTGCGAGACCATCAAGGCCATCGCACCTGAAAGAGTTAACAACCTAGCAGGAAAAACCAGTCTATT